>Ga0315900_10000025_pt1 | contig 260874 bp, 192 predicted proteins | sample LakEriMetagenome_FD_203521 | JGI IMG/M metagenome (GOLD analysis project Ga0315900, IMG submission 203521) | Freshwater fungal communities from buoy surface, Lake Erie, Ohio, United States - Buoy 12 MA114 | ecosystem: Environmental > Aquatic > Freshwater > Lake > Lake biofilm | place: USA...
GGTACATCAGGTACGAATCCAACAGGCAATGTGCTCGCTAACGATAGCGATGTCGACTCCCTAGCTAACGGTGAAACGAAGACCGTCACCGGCGTGGTCGCTGGTTCACAGTCGAGCGCCGCTGGATCGGTCGGCTTGAGCGTCACCGGTACCTACGGATCGATCACGATTGCTGCCGATGGCTCGTACACCTACACCGTCGATAACTCGAATCCTGCTGTGCAGGCCTTAAGACTATCCGGTCAAACGCTCAGTGAAACCTTTACCTACGAGATGACCGACACTGGAGGACTGAGTGCCTTAGGTACCGTCACGATCACCATTCAAGGTGCCAACGATAATCCGGTAGGCATCGCCGATACAGGCACTGCGACCGAAGCAAGCGGTTATGCTAATGCAACTGCGGGCTCCAATGCGACTGGCAATGTGCTCGCCAATGATACCGATGTGGACTCGGTCGCTAACGGTGAAACCAAGACCGTCACCGGCGTGGTCGCAGGTATTGCAGGTAGTGCTGTTGGCTCGGTGGGTAACAGTGTCACCGGCAACTACGGTGCGATCACCATCGGAGCCAACGGTGCCTTCACTTACGTCGTCGATGAAACCAATGCGACCGTCCAAGCTTTGCGACTGACCAGTCAAACGATTACCGATGTCTTTACTTATACGGTCACCGATACCGGCGGTTTGACTTCGACAACGCAGGTAACGATCACGATCCAAGGAGCTAACGACGCTCCCGTCTCAAGCAATGATGCGACAATCGCTGTTGAAGCAGGTGGCTTGTCCAACGGCACTGCAGGCACGAGCCCAACGGGCAATGTGCTCACCAACGATAGCGATGTTGATAGTGTTACCAATGGTGAAACCAAGACAGTCACCGGTGTCGCTGCAGGTGCACATGCAAGTACTACAGGTTCAGTCGGCTCCACTGTTACCGGTTCGTATGGTTCCATCACCATCGGAGCCAATGGTGCTTACACTTACAGCGTCGACAGCAATAACGCAGCGGTGCAAGCGCTCAGACTCTCGGGTCAAACGCTGAACGATGTCTTCACTTACACGATGGCCGATACGCTGGGTCTAACCAGCACTTCGACCATTACCGTCACGATTCAAGGTGCCAACGATACTCCGGTGACGACCGACGATACCAACACGGCTGTCGAAGCAGGGGGTGTATCCAACGGTACATCAGGTACGAATCCAACAGGCAATGTGCTCGCTAACGATAGCGATGTCGATTCCCTAGCTAACGGTGAAACGAAGACCGTCACCGGCGTGGTCGCTGGTTCACAGTCGAGCGCCGCTGGATCGGTCGGCTCGAGCGTCACCGGACTCTATGGTTCGATTACGATTGCTTCCGATGGTTCGTATACTTACACCGTCGATAACTCAAACCCTGCTGTTCAATCTCTAAGACTTACCGGTCAAACGCTCAGTGAAACCTTTACGTACGAGATGACCGATACGGGCGGACTGAGTGCCTTAGGTACCGTCACGATCAACATTCAAGGTGCCAACGACAATCCGGTAAGCTCAGTCGACGCGGGCACTGCGACCGAAGCAAGCGGCTACGCCAATGCGACCGCTGGATCGAATGCTGCAGGAAACGTGTTAAGCAATGATACCGATGTGGACTCAGTGGCTAACGGTGAAACCAAGACGGTCACTGGTGTGGTCGCGGGTGTCGCTGGCAATGCCACAGGTTCAGTAGGCTCCAGTGTTACCGGCAACTACGGCGCGATCACCATCGGAGCCAACGGTGCCTTCACTTACGTCGTCGACGAAACCAATGCGACGGTTCAAGCCTTGCGTCTATCGAGCCAGACGATTACCGATGTCTTCACTTATACGGTCACCGATACGGGCGGCTTGACTTCGACCACGCAGGTTACGATCACGATCCAAGGGGCTAATGACGCGCCGGTGTCGAGCGATGATACCTCGATTGCCGTCGAAGCGGGTGGCTTGTCTAACGGTACCGCAGGCACCAGTCCATCCGGGAATGTGCTCACCAATGACAGCGATGTTGATAGTGTTGCCAATGGTGAAACCAAGACAGTCACCGGTGTCGCTTCTGGGGCACATGCAAGTACTACAGGTTCAGTCGGCTCCACTGTTACCGGTTCGTATGGTTCCATCACCATCGGAGCCAATGGTGCTTACACTTACAGCGTCGACAACAATAACGCAGCGGTGCAAGCGCTCAGACTCTCGGGTCAAACGCTGAACGATGTCTTCACCTACACGATGGCCGATACGCTGGGTCTAACCAGCACTTCGACTATTACCGTAACCATCCAAGGTACGAACGACACTCCGGTAACTACTGATGACACCGACACCGCTGTCGAAGCAGGTGGAGTAACCAATGGGTCAGCGGGCGTCAATCCAACCGGCAATGTACTCGCGAACGATAGCGATGTCGACTCGGTTGCTAACGGTGAAACGAAAACGGTCACTGGTGTGGTCGCTGGTTCACAGTCGAGTGCCACAGGTTCGGTCGGCTCCAGCGTCGCCGGTACGTACGGCGCGATCACGATTGCTGCGGACGGATCGTACACCTACATCGTGGATAACTCGAACCCTGCCGTGCAAGCGTTAAGACTCTCCGGTCAAATGCTCAGTGAAACCTTTACGTACGAGATGACCGATACCGATGGACTGAGTGCCTTAGGTACCGTCACGATCACCATTCAAGGTGCCAACGACAATCCTGTTGGCATCGCCGATACAGGCACTGCGACCGAGGCAAGCGGTTACGTCAATACAACTGCGGGCTCCAATGCGACTGGCAATGTGCTCGCCAATGATACCGATGTGGACTCGGTCGCCAACGGTGAAATCAAGACGGTTACTGGTTTGGTCGCAGGTGTCGCTGGCAATGCCACAGGTTCAGTAGGCTCCAGTGTCACCGGCAACTACGGTGCGATCACCATCGGAGCGAACGGTTCCTTCACTTACGTTGTCGATGAAACCAATGCGACGGTTCAAGCCTTGCGTCTATCGAGCCAGACAATTACCGATGTCTTCACCTATACGGTCACCGATACTGGCGGCTTGACCTCGACGACACAAGTCACGATTACCATTGAAGGGGCTAACGATGCGCCGGTGTCAAGCGATGATGCGACAATCGCTGTTGAAGCAGGTGGCTTAACGAACGGCACCGCAGGCACGAGCCCATCCGGCAATGTGCTCACCAACGACAGCGATGTTGATACTGTTGCCAACGGCGAGACCAAGACAGTCACCGGTGTAGCTGCTGGAGCACATGCAAATGCAGCAGGTTCGGTCGGTTCCAGTGTTATCGGCTCGTATGGTTCGATCACCATTGGAGCCGATGGTGCTTACACATACAGCGTCGATAACAGCAACGCAGCGGTGCAAGCTCTGCGTCTATCAAGCCAAAACCTCACCGATCTCTTTACGTATACGATGGCCGATACACTCGGACTGACCAGCACTTCGACCATCACTGTCACGATTCAGGGTACCAATGATACTCCGGTTACCAGCGATGACACCAACACCGCTGTCGAAGCAGGTGGACTTAGCAATGGAACAGCAGGTATTAATCCAACCGGTAATGTGCTTGCTAACGATAGTGATGTCGACTCGGTCGCAAACGGTGAAACCAAAACCGTCACCGGTGTAGTCGCTGGTTCACAGTCGAGTGCCACAGGTTCGGTCGGCTCAAGCGTCACCGGCAACTACGGCTCGATCACGATTGCTGCCGATGGCTCCTACACCTACACTGTCGATAACTCGAATCCTGCTGTTCAAGCTTTAAGACTTACCGGTCAAACACTCAGCGAAACCTTTACGTATGAAATGACCGATACTGGAGGACTGAGTGCCTTAGGTACTGTCACCATCAATATCCAAGGTGCTAACGATAATCCCGTTGGCGTGGCGGACGCAACCTCTGCAACGGAAGCAAGTGGTTACGCCAATGCAATCTCAGGCCTCGGTGCGACGGGCAATGTACTGACCAACGATACTGATGTCGATTCCTTGGCAAATGGTGAAACTAAGACGGTCACTGGCGTCGTCTCAGGAACTGCAGGTAGTGCCAGCGGCTCGGTCAGTTCGAGTGTCACCGGTAGCTTTGGTTCAATCACAATAAATGCTGATGGTTCCTTTACTTACCTCGTCGATGAAAATAATGTAACGGTTCAGGCCTTACGATTACAGAGCCAAACCATTACCGATGTCTTCACCTACACCGTTACCGACACAGGTGGACTAACATCGACGACGCAAATCAGCGTAACCATCCAAGGTGGCAATGATGCTCCGGTTACTAACGACGATATCGGTATCGCGATCGAAGCAGCTGGCTACAGCAATACCTCACTCGGCGTAAACCCTTCCGGCAACGTACTTGCCAATGATACCGACGTCGATTCATCAGCCAACGGTGAAACCAAGACGGTCACAGGTGTCGTCGCAGGCTCGCAAGCGGGTGCCGCTGGCTCCGTTGGCACGACTGTCACCGGCAACTACGGCTCGATCACGATTGCCTCCGATGGCTCCTATACTTACATCGTGGATAATACAAACACTGCCGTTCAAGCATTAAGACTCTCCGGCCAAACACTCTCGGAAACGTTTACTTATGAAATGACCGACACCGGTGGACTGAGCGCGCTGGGTACCGTCACGATTAACATCCAAGGTTCCAATGACGCGCCGGTTGCCTACAACGATGCCAATATCGCGATCGAAGCAGGCGGCACTGCAAACGGAACTGCAGGTCTTGATCCTTCAGGGAATGTCCTCAGCAACGATACCGATGTCGATGCGACTTCTAACGGTGAAACGAAAACGGTCGTCGGCGTTGCTGCGGGATCACAGGCAAGTGCCAGCGGAGCGGTCGGTAGCAGCGTAGTCGGCAGTTACGGTTCGCTGGTGATCCAGGCCGATGGATCGTATACCTACACCGTCGACAATAGTAACCTCGTCGTTCAAGCCTTGTACAACACCGCAAATACGCTGAATGATGTCTTCACTTACACGATGCGGGATACTGGCGGCCTGGTTGCTACCGCTACGGTCACGATCACGATCCAGGGTGCCAACGATGCACCAATTGCAGTAGACGATAGCTACTCGACTGCAGAAAACAGCAGCATCTCGATGGATGCGAGAGCGAACGATTACGAACTGGATCCAGGCGATCCGTTCACAATCACCTCGGTTTCGATCGTCTCTGGGGTTGGTAATATCCAAATCGTCAATGGTGAGATCTTCTATACACCTGGCACCAATTACGACTATCTCTCGGTAGGCGAGACTGCGCTAGTGATGATCTCCTACGAGATTCAGGATGCTGCAGGATTGAGCGACACAGCAATGGTTGCACTGACCATTCAGGGTGTTCGCGATGCGTTGCATGTTGTTTCGCAGGATGCCAACGCGATCGAAGATATCCCCTTCGCTTTCCCGATCTCGGTCTCGCAAGTTGACATCAACGGCGAGCAATGTAGCGACGTTATCATTCGCGGCCTTCCCGCTAACACCAAAATGCTTGACGGTAACGGTCAGCAACGATTGGTCGACGCCAATGGTCTGGTAAGCGTTTTCGGTATGGATCTCGGAACATTAAGTATCGAATTACCCCGCAATTATTCGGGAGCGATAGCAGTCGCCATCGATGTCGCATCGAACCTAGGTAACTCAGCAACTCAAACATTCCAACACATCATCAACGTCGATGCTCGCGCGGATATCGCTCAACTTAATGTTGCCGGCGGACGACTGCAGATTGGTGAGACGCTTCCGCTTCTGTTTGATTTCCAACTTCCAGATAACGATGGTAGCGAAGTACCAACCATGGGAGTACGCGGACTACCGGCTGGAATTGCAATTACAGATGGAATAAGAAAGGTTGTATCAGACAGTGCGGATCGCTGGTTCGACATCACCCACTGGCATTTAGACAAACTTCGTCTTGATTCAACAAGTGGTATCCCAGGTAAGTTCACCCTTTCCTATCGTTTAATAACGACTGAGACGGCCAATAGTAGTACGGCAATCGTTGAGGCTATCGCCGAGATTCAGATCGATGAGGCCTTGCCGCAACAGAGTACAGAAAGCGGCGTCTCATCCTCGAAAATTGATTCAATCTCAACGGCTTCCCTTAAATCCGAAGCTAGCGACAATGCATCAGATGGAAGCAGTACCTCCGATATCAACATAGTAACCGCAGCTCAATCGCAGGCTTCTAGTAATACATTGCGATCAACCTATAGCAATGTCACTTTTCTACCGCAGGAAATTGAGATACCTTCCGTCGATAGGCCAATCGATACAACAACCCCAGCAGATATTCTTCGAAACCTTCCGGCAGATGCATCATTCACTCACCTTGAAGCATTGCTAGGTAAAACCGATGCATGGGATATCACGGACGACAGTTTGAATCAACCAGGTTTTCGTTTCCGTGAGACAGCACCAGAGGTCTTCATCAAAGAGGAATATAAGCCGTTCGAAATCGATGAGAAGGATATCCTTTCGAGTAAATTGAGAGACGATGCGATGCAGACACGCACTTTCTCAATCCAGAGCAGTTTGATTATGATCTGGAACCTTTTACGAGCCTCGATCGTGCTTCCTGACAATCAATCCGATGCGGATTCGCGAATCGATGCCAGACCAACCTTGCGAATAAGTCGGCGCGACGAAGAAGAATAGAACCGGCAACCTACTGAAAGTTCGATTTCCGTTTGATTCAAAGCTGCATTTTACTGATTCCCCACCGCGATGGGGCTGTGTCGTCCTTGGCGAGCAGAACTTCGACACAACCTATAACCTTTTGCGTCTATCCAGGTAAACCGTAGAGCCTTTGGATACGGAGCATACCTAGGAAAGGTATTTTTTCACGGAACAACCTGAATATCCGGTCCCAATAACATAACCCCTGTGATTGTTAATGCAGAAAAAGTCCTTGTTTACAGGGATTTATCCTCCGGAATCGAGGTTTGATTTTTCCGTAAAACAGCAAGACGTCGTGAATAACCTACTTTTTCGTAGGCTTCATGTCATTTCATAAGGCGCATTGGGTCTTTGTATAAGCGAGATTCACAATGAATTCTTGGTTGGCGTATTCGCTACTGTTTCTCACTGGTGTGACTTTGTTTGGTCCGCCATCCGGAGGCGAGAGCAATTTGTCTTCCAACGAGACAAATATGCCTGGCATCGTAAAGCCGTCGATGCAAGTCTCCCTGCACCCTAATACACCGGGTGTTTTGCGCGAGCTTCGAGTTAAAGAAGGACAGGCCGTTAAAGAGGGTGATATTTTAGCTGTCTTGGACGATCGATTAGCGCTTGCCAATCTCATCGCTGCGGAAGTTGCAGCCGCACAGACCGGACAGCTGGAGTTGGCACGTGCTGAACTTGACGCTGCAAAAAAGATGCTTAATCGATTTGAATCTGTATCGGATCCGCGAGCCGTTGCTGCTCAGGAAGTCGAAGCAGCAAGAGCTGATGTCGAAAAAGCTCGGGCAAACCTTGAAACTGCTGAAGGCAATATGCGTTTAGCTGCCGAGAAGCTGGTGATTGAACGCGAACGATTCAATTTATTAACGATCACCGCGCCATTCGACGGGATTGTCCATCGCCTAAAGGCCAATCCGGGCGAACGACTATTAGAGGATCAGATCGTCCTTGAAATTGTCAACAACACGACGCTGAAAGTTGAGATTCACTTACCGAGCAAATTGCTTTCGGAGCTTGCCGTGGGCGAAGTTTACTCCTTGCAGACCAGCTTCCGCGATGTTGGAGATTTGCAGGCCAACCTAGTTTCTATTTCACCCGTTGTAGATCCAAGCACGGATACGATCCGTTGCATTTTTGAAATCGACAATTCCGAATCGCGCCTACCAGCGGGTTTCATTGTTCAGTTCAACGGAAAATAGTTTTTCTAGAATTTGAATTCTGCTAGTGAATCACTTTGCAACCTACATTCCCTCCTACCTTCGAAACATCGCTCACCGGTCGAAGATTCATTGCGAGTAAAACCTATGGAAACTATTCTAGCCAATGATTCGCGTTCATCGTCCTTTGGTACTCTTGGTGCAGACGTCAGAAGCGAGACAAACCTATCTTCGGCGATGGCGAGAATTCTGGAACTTTCACGCCGATTGAGGGAACCAAGAGAGTATCACGAAGGCTGTTGCGAAGTTATCGCTGAGTATTTCCAGTCGCCTTATTTCGTTTTACATTCTGAGATTAGCGGCCGTCGTTTTGAGAAAACAGTTCACTTCGGTACTGTACCAGCTGAAACCTGGCAGCAGCTATGCTCACTACCCATAGTGGAGTGTGTCTCCTCACAAAAACCTGCGTTGAATTTGTTTGAGGAACGCAACAGCAGCACTCGGATGGCGGTGATCACAACACCCGTTCGAGGAATTGCGAATGATTCCGTGGGCGTTGCGTGTATCTTGGTAGTTACCAAAGATGGATCTACAGCAGAAAATCGCCTGTCGGAGCTACAGCAATTGCTCCATTACATGGCAAATCCTAAGGAGTTATCGGGAAATACGGGTGCGAAAAAGGAAACCGACCAGTCTTCATCGTTCTTACACTCGTTTTGTGCTGGCAAGTTTTGGATGGATCTTAATGCTTTGTCATTCGAACTGACCAACGGTCTCAAGAAGCAGTTGGGATGCGCCGACGTTTCATTAGGTATCGTCTACGGTAACAATATTCGGCTGATCGCTATCTCTGGTCAGGATTCGATTTATCGCCGCTCCCCTGGTTGCGTGGCGATTGAGCAAGCGATGTCCGAAGCCTTTGACAGCAACGAGACCATTGTTGTGCAAGGTCAAAGTGAAAGTGAGCGATCAAGAAACCGATCGAACTCAGCTTTACATCTTGTTTGGCGAGCCTCGAGCGGAAATAGTTCCTGCATGTCGCTTCCATTACATTACGAGAATGAGGTCATCGCCGTCATCAGTTTTCGTCGCGACGAAGGCTATCCATTCAAAGAAGAAGAAATCAATGAACTTGAACAGTTGCTTCCTGCGGTCGCTGAGAGAATCCTATTTGCTCGAGAGACCAGCAAAAGTCTATGGCAACACTTCAACGGTTCGATGGCGAAATTTTATGGTAGTTACATCCGCAGTCCCATTCGAGCAGGTGTCATAGCTGCAAGTTCAATCGCGGCCATGATTTTCCTTTTCTGTTCTTGGCCCCACTCCATCAACGTTCCCTGCCGGCTCATTACGGATACCCCGAAGATTTATTCGGCCCCCTACGCGGGAAAGATCAGTAAGGTGCATTTCCGTAGCGGCGATTCTATCGCCCAAGGTGCGATCCTCTTCGAAATGGACACCGAGGAATTGCTGACAAGGAAAGCGAAGCTCAAAGCAGAGTTGACTGCGAGACAGCAGGCGATGATCCGTTACCTCAGCGATGATGAGACGGCCAAGGCGGGAGAAGAACGATCTAACATGACGATGATTCAACAGGAACTATCGATGATCGCTGAAAAAATTGATCAATCGATCATTCGAGCCGAGCAATCGGGAACCGTAGTCGACAGCGACTTGTATAAACGGGAAGGCGAAATTGTTGCACTCGGAGAAAAACTAATTGAGTTCGCCCCTGAGGGATCGCATGAAATCGAATTGATGGTTCCGGATTATCTAGGCCTCGAGATTCGAAATGGTCAAGCTGGAAAATTCGTGACTTCCGCTAATCCTGATCGTTATTACTCTATCGCCGTCAAACGCATCGAAACCTCCAGCAAGACGGAGTCTGGCGAGAGTATCATCCGAGCCATTGGATCGACCGACAAGCTTGGCAACGAAGCGAGGTTGGGTATGGCTGGTTTTGCCCAGATATCTGTTGGATCTCAACCTGGATGGTGGATCATGCTTCAGAAGCCGATTCGTTACTTACAGCGAAAGGTTTGGCAGCTATGAGCGTAGAGATTCTGCCCCAAGAACGCGCGGAAACTAATTCACCTGGGCCATCGAGAGATTCCAAAGCCCAAAATTGCGGGGACTCGCGGGAGCAGTTACTCGCGAGACTCGCTTCGCTTTCAATCGGACTTCGCCGAGACCTGGAAGTGTCTCGTCAGGTTGCTGGCGGCGAAGTGCAATATGTAATTCGCGATCCATTAACCTTTAACAACTTCTCGTTAACTTCTGTTGACTATCAAGTGTTTCAGCATTTGGAGCACATGCAAACGGTAGAAGAAGCTTTTCAGGCACTATCAAGACGCGATATCGTCAAAGCGGATCAAAAAGACGACTTCTATCGATTTATTGTCGAACTTCAGCGTCACAATTTGATTTTTCTTCCAATTTTAGAAGGCAAGTCTTTGTATGAACGCTTCAAAGATCGTCGCAAGAAGGAATTGGCCTCGCTTCCCTTGAGAATAATTTCGTTTCAGATTCCATTGTTCAATCCAGATCGATTCCTCGATAGAACATCTCGATTCGTATGGCCTTTGTTTCAGAAGTTCTTTGCGGTGGCTTGGATTGCGTTGGGGTTTCTAGCTATCTACATGCTGCAATCTCGATGGACAGATTTCAGCAGTTCCACAGCTTCCATGCTGGCACTCCGCAGCGTGCCGATTCTTTTGTTGCTTTTATGCTTGCTGAAGGCATGGCACGAATTGGGCCATGCTTATGCATGTAAGATATTTGGTGGCACCGTTCCGGAAGTTGGATTGTTCTTTATAGCTGGTACCCCATGTGCGTACGTGGACGCCTCAGCGGCTTGGGGATTCCGCGATCGCTGGCAACGAATTGTGGTTAACCTTGCAGGGATGTATTTCGAATCACTGATCGCTATTGCAGCCGTCTTTGTTTGGTCCTTGACACCGCCCGGTCTCATTCACTCTATCGCCCATTACACGATTGTTATCTCGACCGTGGTGACGATCCTATTCAACGCTAATCCTCTGCTCAAGTTTGACGGCTATTACGTTCTTTGCGACTGGCTGAATATTCCCAATCTGAAGAAGCTCTCTACGCAATCGATGTACAACTGCGTGAAAAGACTGCTCTTAGGCTTGCAAGCACCAGCGGTTGGCGAAACATGGTGGAGCGATCGTTTGTTTACGATTTTCGGAGTAGCTTCGGAGATCTACAAGGTATTCGTAACGCTTGGCATCTTTGTGCTCCTGAGCATGCAGGTACCGGCGATTGGTTTAATGGCAGCTTTGTTCTACCTCTTTGCTGGTTTAATTCCGCAAGTCGATCGCCTCATTCGATACCTTCTCTTGCAGAAGGAAACTCAAGGTACTCGTCGACGTGCCTGCCTATTGATCGGTCTAAGTGCCGCTGGTCTGACATTGCTGATCATCACTCCAATTTGGACAGCCATCTCTTTTACTGGAGTAGTTGGTTACGAAACAGAACTCTATCTGAGATCGCCCGAAGCTGGTTTTGTACGCAAAGTGTCGGCGCGTCCTTCGCAGAGTGTTGAACATGGCCAAACCATCTTGGAACTGTCCAACGATGAACTTCAAGAGCGTTATGAGTTGGCAAAACTGGAAGTTTCGAAACTTAAGTCTCAATTGATTCAATCGCTTCAAGTGGACCTATCCGAATTCGGAATGCTGCGGCAAAGAATTCAGCAGGCGGAACTCGATCTAAGAGAGGTCGAGCGATCGATGGAGCGATTGACACTGAGAGCCCCTCAAAACGGAGTTTTAACGGATTGGAATGGTAGCGATTTTGACGGTCGTTTCTTTCAAACCGGTGAACCGATTTTAAGACTTGTATCAGGTAAATGGGTCGTCAGGGCATTAGCTACTGACGAGGAAATTGCCGATTCATTAGTGCGTGTTGGCGACGGAATTGAACTAGAAGTCATCGGTCGTCCCGGAGAGCGTTTTTCGGGGCGAGTGGTAGGTGTGACTCAAGTTGGTCAATCGCGAATCGATGAAATCGTGCTGACTCAATTAGGTGGTGGTGACATCGATATCGATCCACAAACCAAATTGGCTCAGGACTCCTACTTTGCGATTACCGTCGAAGTGGAAGAACCAACGCAACTGGATCTTCGCTCAGGTATTAGGGTTCAGGCGATGGCCCCTAACCGCAAATGGTCGCTCGGTCGATTTATGGCTCGCAAAGTTTGGCAGTTCTATCACCGTTACCTTTTAGGCTGATCATCATGTCTTCCCGACTTCCTCTAGGCTGGTCAAAACTTCTCGAAGGCCTCCCGAAAGCTCAAGTCGCAGTTGAAGGGGTGATTCAAACGGAAGAATTGCAGGTAGAGGGCAAGGCGACTATCCACCGCACGGCAGTCGACGGGAAGACGATAATTCTAAGAATGGAAACACACTCAAGTGGGCACTTCCAACCTAAAGTCTTTTCCCAGTTGCCTGCTGCTCCATCCGTTGAACTATCGTAAGAATCGCTAGATTTTACACAGCCCATGTTTCTTACTGGGCGATCGTGGGGAATCTGATTTTGGTCCCACTGCCATCCCAGGCTACTTAAAATGCCTTCAGTCGCTCTCTTGGCTTGAAACGTTACTTTGGTCGGTACCATCTTCTTAGGTGGTGATTCTACCCCCAAACCGTGCCAGCTTGACCGGTAATCCGTATCCTGTGCTGTTGAGATAGCCAGGAATCACCTCTTTATAGCCCATGCGGTTTGTGAGCCTTCTTTGCCCTCGTTACAATGGATTGGTCCGCAAATGCCACCACTTTGGGAGTTGCGGATAAGACTCCTCAGGGAGTTGTTCAAGTCTTCGTGAAACCTATAGGGCTATGGGAATGAGAAGTTTTTGGATAACGTTCGCATTGCTTCCGTTTGCGGCCATTTCGGTTTGCAGCGCTCAAGAAGCGATTGAATATAACCGGGACATTCGTCCCATTCTGGCTGAGAATTGCTTTGCCTGTCATGGACCAGATAGTGCGGCGCGAAAAGGTGATCTTCGATTAGATCAACGCGATGCCGCGATCGCGGCCAATGCAATCGTCGAAGGGAAAGTGTCGGAATCGGCCATGATCGAGCGGATCCTTGCGACCGATCCCGAGGTAGTGATGCCACCACCAAGTACGCACAAACAAATCAAGCCGGAACAACTGGAGCTTCTCAAACGCTGGATCGAAAACGGTGCTCCCTATCAACCTCATTGGTCCTTTATCCCTCCAGTCGCGGTGATGCCACCGGCAACCAAGAACGAATCTTGGATCAAGAATCCGATCGATCGTTTTATTCTTCAGCGACTGGAATCCATCGGTCTTGAACCGGCTCCGGAAGCTGATCGCACAACGCTAGCTCGGCGAGCAGCGTTGGATGTGACCGGACTTCCTCCTACGCCGGAGATGGTTGAAGAGTTTTTAAAAGACACAGCAGCTGATGCTTACGAGCGTTATGTCGATCGTTTGCTCCAGTCAGATCGCTGGGGAGAACATCGCGGGCGATATTGGCTCGACTACGCTCGCTATGCCGATTCGCACGGAATCCATTTTGATAATTTTCGGGAGATATGGGCCTACCGCGATTGGGTCATCAAAGCGTTCAATGCCAATTTGCCCTTCGATCAATTTACGATCGAACAACTCGCTGGCGACCTGCTCCCTAATCCAACTCTCGATCAAAAAATCGCGACCGGCTTTAATCGTTGCAATATCACGACGAATGAAGGTGGTGTTATCCCTGAAGAGTACACGGTGCTTTACACACGCGATCGCATGGAAACTACATCGGCTGTATGGATGGGACTGACGGCCAACTGCGCCGTGTGCCACGATCACAAATTTGACCCGCTGTCGCAGCGTGATACCTACTCGATGGCTGCGTTTTTTAACAATACGACGCAGAATACGATGGACGGTAATATCAAAGATACACCGCCTGTCATTCCTGTACCGTTAGCCGAAGATCGCGAGCGTTGGTCCCAGATTGATCCCGAGATCGCCGCTTCTGAACAACAACTAGCAACACGCCGCACTGAAGCTCAAACTGCATTTGCAGCTTGGAACACAGCTCCAGAAACATTGCAGCAGTACGCCAACCCAGCGATTCCCACCAATGGCTTGAAATTTCATCTGCCGCTTGATGAAGGCCAAGGGAAGACATTGCACTATGCAACCGAAAACCAAGTTCGCAGACATTTGTTACCTAAGGAAACAAAATGGCAAGCAGGTGCGATTGCTGAATCAGGTTGGGTCAATCAAGACGAATCAGTTCCGCAATTCACCGATGTCGCCGACTTAGAGAAAGATCAACAGCTGAGTATCGCGATGTGGGTAAGACTTGCTGACCCCAATCAAGCAGCGTCGCTGGTTGCAAGAATGGATGAAGCCGACATTTACCGTGGCTGGGATGTTTGGGTGGAAGCTGGAAAAGTTGGTATGCATCTGGTCCACAAATGGCCTGAAGATGCTTTCAAGACTGTTACTCGCAATCCTCTCCCACTGAATCGCTGGAATCATGTCGTCATCAATTATGACGGCACTTCGCAGGCTAATGGAGTTTCCGTTTACGTCAATGGCATCAAACAGGACATGGACGCCCCCGTTAATGCCCTAAAGAGTACGATTCGTACCAAAGTGCCAATGAAGATCGGCCAGCGTAATACTTCTGCCAAGACAATTGGAGCGGGATTACAAGATCTACGGATCTATGATCGGGTACTTACCGAAGCGGAAGCGAACGAACTCTCGGGCGCGGCCCGAACCGGTTATCTCGTGCAACGCGGGGCTTCGCGGAGCGAAGCCGAATCAAGCGAATTGTTTGATTGGTATCTCGCACAAAAAGATGAGCAGTTCGTTCAAATCTCCAAACAAATTGCTTCACTTCGACAAGAGAAAGAAGCGATTCGCGGACGTGGAACCATCGCCCATGTGATGAATGAAAAAAGCGAGCCGGCGATCGCGTTCATCTTGCAGCGAGGTGAGTACGACAAACGTTTAGATCAAGTCTCCGCAGATACTCCGAAGATATTACCCGCGATGGCAGCCGACTTACCACGCAATCGACTTGGGTTCGCGAAGTGGCTTATGTCTTCTGAACATCCACTTACCGCTCGAGTCACCGTGAATCGATACTGGCAAGAAGTCTTCGGCACAGGTTTGGTACGCACCACAGGTGACTTGGGTGTGTCGGGTGAACTTCCCATCAATCAGGAACTACTCGATTGGTTAGCAATCGATTTCCGTGAAAACGGCTGGGATGTAAAACGACTCTTTCGCATGATGCTCACCTCGGCCGCCTATCGGCAATCAGCGGAAACTACCGACAGCAAGTTAGTCAAAGACCCAGATAATCGATTGCTAAGTCGTGGCCCTCGTTTTCGCATGGAGGCTGAAATGGTTCGGGATTACGCACTCTTCGCCAGCGGTCTTCTTTCACCGAAATTAGGTGGACCTAGCGTCAAGCCCTATCAACCCGATGGCGTTTGGGAGGCAGTCGCAATGATCGGAAGCAATACTCGCGATTATGTCAGAGAAAAAGGTGAAAATCTTTATCGGCGGAGCATGTACACTTTTTGGAAGCGTTCTGCTCCTCCCGCTTCGATGGAAATTTTCAATGCTCCATCGCGTGAAACCTGTACGGTGCGACGCGAACGAACCAATACCCCGCTGCAAGCCCTTGTAACTCTGAATGATCCGCAATTTGTTGAAGCCGCTCGAGCGTTAGCTCAGCTTGTCTTAACAAACGCACCGGATCGAGACACTCGCTTGAATCTTCTTTCCAAACGAGTCTTACTGCGTGAGCTTACTGCGGAGGAACGCGAAGTAGTTCACCAAAGCCTGGAAGATCTAACGGCTCACTACAAGGCTCAGCCCGAGGCGGCAAAGGAACTTCTCAAGGTGGGTGACCATTCGGTCAATACCGAACTAGACAGCGCCGATCTAGCCGCCTGGACGATGATCGCAAACGAGTTGTTCAACTTGGATGAAACCATCAACAAGTAGCTCAATCAATGCGGCCTACGATCGCTTTTGAAAATAAACTTTTAAAATTCCGTTCTAATCATTAGATCCATACCACAGTTATCAACCACACAGTTACGAATCACACAGTTACAAACCATACAGTGTCGAAATTGAGGAACCTGGCTTACAGTCATTGAGTTCCCGGAGCTTATCGAAGATGTCACAGTCAACTGGTCCGCAGCAGCGAAAAGAAATCGGGGCGGTACCCGATCGGTTGTTGGAAGATTACGTCCGTTACGAAACGCGTCGACAATTTTTTGGCCGCGGTGCCAATGCACTTGGCTGGGCGGCTCTTGCCGCGCTGACTGGCATGGCAGATCCTCTACAAGCAGCCAATCGCCAGGAACCCGCATCCGCTCCGAAGACACATTTTCCTGGCAAGGCGAAGCATGTGATCTATTTGCATATGGTCGGTGGACCTCCGCAAATGGATCTCTTTGATTACAAGCCCAAGATGAATGAGTATTACGATAAGGATTTGCCCGAGTCCATTCGAAATGGTCAGCGATTAACGACGATGACCAGCGGACAAGCTCGCTTTCCCATAGCGCCGAGCAAATTCAAATTCGAACAGCATGGCCAGTCGGGAATGTGGTTCACGGAACTGCTTCCGTGGAAAGCGAAGATGGCCGACGACATGTGCTTTATTCGTAGTATGAATACCGAGGCGATCAATCATGAACCCGCTATCACTTACATGCAAACTGGAAATCAGGTAACGGGGCGTCCTTGCCTCGGTGCTTGGACGTCCTATGGTTTGGGCTCACTCAATCAAGACCTTCCAACTTTCGTTGTGTTAGTCGCCAAGCCATCGAACACAGAACAGGTTCAAGCCATTTCAGCTCGATTGTGGCAATCCGGCTACTTGCCTGGCGAACATGCCGGGGTCTCTTTCCGCGCAGCCGGCGATCCTATTCTTTACATCAACAATCCCTCAGGCGTTGACTCGTCGGTGCGTCGCAAAACCCTCGATGCCCTTAAACAGCTCAACGAAATCAACTATCGGAAGCTTGGAGACCCTGAAACTCATACGCGGATTCAGCAATACGAACTTGCTTTCCGTATGCAGTCGTCGGTTCCGGATTTGACCGATACCTCGAAAGAACCCGAACACACTTTTTCGCTCTACGGCGAAGCAGCGAAGAAACCAGGCTCTTTCGCTAACACCGTTCTACTGGCAAGACGAATGGTTGAACGAGGAGTTCGTTTTATTCAGGTGTACCACAACAATTGGGACACTCACGCTAATGTGGCGGGACGACTTCCCGATCAATGCCGCGATGTGGATCAAGCGTGCTATGGCTTGGTTCAAGATCTCAAACAACGTGGCTTGCTCGATTCAACTCTGATCATCTGGGGGGGTGAATTCGGACGAACCATCTATTCCCAGGGTGGACTGAGCAAAGAGAATTATGGTCGCGATCATCACCCCAGATGCTACACGATGTGGATGGCCGGAGGCGGTTCGCGCGGCGGCACTGTGTATGGTGAGACCGACGACTTTTCTTATAACATCGTTAAAGATCCAGTCCATATACGAGACTTCCATGCAACCGTCTTGCAACTGCTGGGCTTTGACCACGAACGATTCAGTTACCGATACCAGGGACTCGACCAACGACTCACTGGAGTCGAGCCAGCAAAAGTAATCAAAGAACTAATCACCTAAAACGGACTCGGAAAGACGTAGCGCGGGGAATGGCTGCTTGAATAATCCAAGTGATCCCAACGATAAAGGAAAGGAATTGCCACCAGGGGATCCTGCTGCGCCGACTTCGTCGACATCTTCCTCCGGCGATTTGGATCATGATCCGCTAAAAGCTAACCGACTTCTTTCACCCGTTCATCCGTCACCCTCCGATACACCCCGAGTTGATAAATGGAAGACCGGCAAGGATGTCTCGTCGAATCCCCAAGCTCTGACCCGACTGATTTCGGACGACAACACAGAAAAGGACTCTGGGACGTTTGACTTTAGCGGCGAGTTCGTCGCGCCGGTTCCCCAACCGACTCCGGTACTTGGTGATTACCAATTGCTCGAGAAAATCGGTGCCGGGGGAATGGGTGAAGTTTACCGCGCCGAACATAAAATGATGCACCGTCAGGTGGCGTTAAAAATTCTGCCGAAGTCTCTTTCGGCGAATCAAAATCTTGTCGATCGGTTTTACGCCGAAATTCGCGCCGTTGCCCGACTGATGCATCCTAATATTGTTACAGCTTTCGATGCTGGCCAGGCAGAAGGGATTCACTATCTGGTCATGGAATTGATCGATGGTGATGTGCTGTCACGCCGCGTCGCCGAAAATGGTCCACTGTCGGCGAGCGAGGCTGTCGAGATTTTAAGACAAGCGGCAACCGCTCTCGATTACGCTCATCGACTCGGTATCACCCATCGAGATATCAAGCCAAGCAACATGATGATGAATCGACAGGGTGTGTTGAAAATACTTGACTTTGGTCTAGCCCAAATCGGCGAAGCGGTCGAAGCAGCCCAGTCGCACCAAAAACTGATCGGTACCATCGAATTCATGTCGCCCGAGCAAATCAGCCGTCCAGATACGGTCGATCATCGCAGCGACTTGTATAGCCTCGGTGCCAGCTTATTTTATTTGCTCACCGGCAAAATGATGTTCAGTGGCGAACCGATGCAAATCGCGCAAGCCCACCTGAGACAGAAGCCTCCGACACTCTATGAAATGCGGTCCGACGTCGACTTGCGACTGGATGCTGTATTCCAGAAATTGGTCGCCAAAAACCCTGATGAACGCCTGAGGTCCGGCCGAGAACTACTGGAAACTCTCGAACGCCTAAATCTCATCACTTGGAATGGATCAACGCAGGCTGCCGCAGCAAAGGTGCTGCTTCCCAATCTAGGCAACGACAACCTAACCAATCCAGGTACATCAATCACGCGGATGACGAAAGCGACTGGCGCTTTCGCAATCGATTTGGGAATGGCCTATTCGTCGGTCGCCGTTTATGATCGGCACGAAGGGCCACGCATGGTCCCGTTATCAGGTGGATCCGAATTGCTCCGCAATATGATCTGGAACCACGAAAACCAAATCTATATCGGTGCCGAAGCTGTCGCTCGACGGCAAGCTGCGCCCGAAAAAATCTTTCATGGTTTGCAGCGTTGGCTGGGACTTCCACAACTCGATCGGCCTTTCGGAGGAAGAATTGTTCCCCCAGAAGTTCCTGTCGCTGTCATCTTGCGACATCTCGCTGATGCCGCAACGATGATTCAACAAGCTTCCACACACGCGGTCATCACGATCCCTTCATGCTACGATCAATTGCGCCGCTATTCAGTGATCAATGCCTGCCGAATTGCGGGCATCCAAGTTCTGCAACTACTGGATCGTCCCTTAGCCGCAGCGTTAGCATGGCTCGATCTCTCCACACGACTCGGAGGCAATCAGCGTCGCCGCGATGCCGAAGAAAACTGGATGATCATCCACGCCGGAGCTTCCGGTATCGAAGTTGCACTAGTTGCCGTTCATGGTCTTGAAATCAAACACCTAGCGACAGCCGGTGATTGGCTGCGAGGCACGCATCGTTGGCAGCATCTGATTGCCGAACATCTCTGTGGCCAGTTCATGAATCGCTATGGACGTGACATTCGGCACGACCTTAGTAGCGCCACGCGCCTCCAACGCACTGTCGAACTATCGCTCGATCGACTTGCTGAAGCATCGAAAGTCGATATTCGCTTTGAATCACAACAGCAATCGATTCAATGCACCTTGACACGCAAGGAACTGATGGCGATTGCCGAAGAACCGTGCATGATGCTTCAGCAGTACATGGAATCGGTGATGAAACAGGCCGGTGTCGATCCCTTCGATATCGATCAAGTCCTCTGGATGGGAAGCCTTGCCAAAATCGAAGAGATCCGGCATTTGGTCGATCGCTTCCTCGCGCACTCGCCACCAAGCGTTTTACAGTCAAAGACTGACTTGGCCATCGGTGCTGCGATTCAGTCCCAACATATGATGCCGACCATCGAGTCGCCTACTGGTTTGCCAAAAGCGATTTCAGCAGCAACTTATGACCTCGGCCTGCTCGCCAAGGATTCACGGGCAGGGAAGATGGTACCAAAGATCTTCGTCCCTCGAGGCTCTCAGTTACCCTTCAATATCCAACGCAATATGCGTCCACCTCCCAACGCCGATCTGCCCCCCTATGTACAAATCATCGAAGGAACCAGTTTGGGCGATTCCACTTGGCATAAACTTGGTTCCATTCACTTGAAAACAGCCTTCCCTGGCAGACCCATGCAAGATCCGTGTCAATTAAGACTCAAAGTCGACGACAGCGGACTCTGGTCAGGAACCGTTGGCTGGCCCAACGGCCAACAAATGGTCAATATTCCTGTAACCTCTGAAGCTCCAATGACGAATGACCAAGTGGATCGATGGAAGAGTTGGCTTGAAACCTTAATGCTGTGCTCAGCTTCTAAAACTTGATTGCAATTTTGTCCCTGCATACTCGTTTCATACAACGCTGGTTAGAGAATTTGCAAACAAGTAACTTATCTTCCAAGCGAAAGACAATCATCTTCAATATCGATTGCGGATCTGCCGTGAGTACTCTTTTGATTCAAGCCAGATGCCATAGGTGGGTAAGACGGCGGAGCGATTTCTCATCGCTTCGGCTGATTCATCTGTATCAATCAAGCCCAACTGGTTAACGAATTGATCGGAGTAACCAGGAAAAAGGATTCGGTAGTCGGCTGGGATGGTACCAGGACGAAGCTTATTCACATGGGCAACTAAATTGGTCGTGCAGTTGTTAGTGAGAGTATCATAAAACTCTGGTTTCACAGCGATTTGGTTCATTCGCTGTAACATATCCAGAAACAGTCCCTGCACATCCATCGGACTCGCTTTGGCGCGGTAAATAAAGACACTCACATTGCGAATGTCAGTTCGTAGACGAATCAAGTCTCTCTCCGTACCCACAACGTACATTAATTCGTACTGCTTCATCGCGCCGCCAAGTGGCGTGTAAACTTCGTCCTTCTCAAGTCGCGCTTCTACCGATAAAACTAACTGCTCGCCATCGTCAAATCCGAAACTCAGCATCGTATGAGCCAAAGCGGGCGCGTCGCGGAAAGGGACGACCAGAAAATCGACCGTCTTTAAATCTTCAAGTTTATAGGTGCGATCAAAATGCTTAACGCGGTAATCATTTTCGCTCGTATAATGACAGTCGCGAATATTGTAGATCGTGACTTTATCGGTTTTGACTTTGGCAAAGGGTAGTATCTCCAAGTCCGCTCGCCAGTTGCGTTGATGCGAAGGCTTAACCGAACCAAATTCTTTACCCGCTGAGCCTTTCCATGACGGCCCGGAATGATAAGAGTCCATGAACGATCGACAACCTACTAATAGCAGTAAGCATGGCAAAAAGATTTGCCAAACCACTCGCTCCTTGCAGATTGCTACCTTCAACCAGCGACTCATGCCTTAGAGATTTCCCGATCCTTCTTCTCTGTTACTTCCATTCCCTGCTGCAGTTGTTCTCTATCATCTTCCTAGATTTAAACCACACGACTTGCAATATTTGCTAGCCTGAATGATTCAAGCAAGTCAACCCTAGAAGGCAATTCCTTGCTTTAATCACCATGACCAGTGAAAGCCAAGCAAATAAACTGCGCATCGCCCAAGCTACAACCTGCTACGGTAACCCACCATTCTCCAGTGACTTAGGGGGCCCAGTTTCCAAGACCTGCCTAAACTGCCAGTTACCGAGATATTTTTCGCCACGTAGTCCATAGGAAAAATGCACGATCGGAACAATAGCGATTAGCTCGATCAAATCCGAGCAATTAAATGCAACTCGGTATCCAGATCGTTTTCTGCAGCAGATGTGAGTGGATAGACACCCTACCGGCTCATCAAGGACGAATTGCTTAACTAGTAGATGAAGCGAAATTCTATCCAAGTGGATTGTTGAGAAGATTGATATAGTTCAGCGCCATACGGAGGATCATGATCACCAACATCGCTGACACGATAAACCAAATCGTCCCGCTCGCCACCATGGCGATGACCGTGAGAGCCGATTTCCCTCGTTCATGATATTCCAGAGCCAAGCGATCGAGCGACTCGGTTTCAGTACCGCTGAGTTCTCCGATTTCCACCATCTCCAGAAAGTCTTGTGGAAATACCCCACCATTGCTAAAGGATTTAGAAAACGCCTCTCCTCTTTTGATCGAATCCAGGGTTCTATCCATCCCGGAGAGTAAGTAATAATTTCCTGTGCTGCGAAAAGCCTGTTTAACACTTCGAATCGCATCGACACCTGCGTTAAGCATCATCGATAGAGTCATGGTGAATCGGGCGAGGCTCAGGGTTCGAATCGGCGTGCCGATGACAGGGATTTGCTGGATCAATGGAAGTACTTTGGCGTGACAGTTGAACCAGTTGTGCCAAAGCCCCCATCCGATCACGCCAAGAAGACCTCCTACGAAACCAACGATCAACCAAAAAATGATAAACCCCTTTACACCACTGAGTCCCAAACCACTAGCATCAAAAGATGGACCCGAGGAATTAGGAGCGAGCAAGCCTTGAATGAGAATAACAGCGCTGATCACCAGCAGCCCTAAGATTAACTGCAAACAGGGCCAACTGATCTTCTGAAGAAAATTGGCTCGCGTCCTTCGGAGATCATCATAATAATCTGCCATATGCAGAAGTATTCGATCGAGTCCACCGGCTGTTTCGCCTGCGTGAACCATTTGAATCATCAGAGCCGGAAAGTACTTTCTTTCGGCCAGCATCGCCTCTGCCAGGGACTTACCTTCTCGTATCGAGTTCAATACGTTGTTGAGTTTCTGTTGGTACAATGACCTTCCAGTCCCACCTTCTGTTTCAAACAATCTCAACAAACCTACACCGGCTTTTAAACCAGTTCCCAATCGCCTTGTAAACCCGGAAGCCTCGCGGAGACTCATTTTGGAAGAGAACATAGTTAAACCAAAAGTGAAAATCTGGGTTGATGTAGGGGGAACATTTACCGATGCCATCGCTTGGCTCGACGACCAAACATCGCGTTCGATCAAAGTTCTAAGCAGCGGCAAAATACGGTGTGAGATTTCCCGGGTTGAACCAAAGGGAATTCTTATTGTAAGAAACCTTCCTCATTCCGGTATCGATTTTTGGAAAACTTGTCCGATTTATCTCCTAACACCAAGTGGAGCTAAGCAATCCCTCGGAAACATTCATTCCTCGGGAGCCGATTGGATAAGGCTCGATGAATCTATCGATCCAAATTCATTGCGAGTCGGTGATTGGCTTGAACTTTTATCAGGATTTGAATCTCCGGTACTCGCTACACACCTGTTGCTCAACGTTCCTGTTGCTCATCCGTTGCCACCGTTGGAAATGCGACTCGGTACAACGCGCGGTACTAATGCCCTGCTAACTCGCAGCGGTGCTGCTGTAGGTCTGTGTATTACCAAAGGCTTTGGCGACCTACCTCAAATCGGCAATCAAGACCGCCCCGATTTGTTTGCGTTGCGAGTGACTAAGCCTGCTCCGCTGATCGAAGCAGTAATGGAAATCGAGGAACGCCTTGCCGCCGATGGATCGATTATCACACCGTTGTCCATCGAAGGCTTACAGGAGACTTTTAATAGCTGGAAGCAAGCTGGGATTCGAGCCGTTGCGATTACTTTACTACACAGCTATTTGAATCCGCTTCATGAACATCAGCTTGCGCAGTTAGCACGCGCCGCCGGCTTTGATGAAGTGATCTGCAGCGCCGATATTGCACCTCAGAGGAAAATCGTTTCTCGTTGCGATACCACCTGTGTAGATGGTTACCTCAGCCCCATCGTGCGCGATTATTTGCGCACTGTCTCTTCGCAACTCGGTGAAAAGGTAGAAACCGTTTTACAAGTTATGACCAGTGCTGGTGCGTTGGTTCCCGCAGCGGATTTTCGAGGTAAAGATAGTGTTCTTTCTGGCCCCGCAGGTGGTATTGTGGCCGTGCAAGATCTGCTTCAACGCTGTCATAGCAAAGCCGCCCTAGCATTTGATATGGGTGGCACCAGTACCGATGTGAGCCGTTGCACTGAGGAACAACTCCCTTTGCAATTCGATACATGGAAAGCAGGAGTACGTATTGTCACACCGATTCTCTCGATTCACACCGTGGCCGCTGGTGGTGGATCCATCTGTTATTTCGATGGAGTGCAAATGCATGTCGGGCCAGCGAGCGCTGGTTCACATCCAGGCCCTGCCTGCTACGGTCAAGGTGGTCCTTTAACGCTAACGGATATCAATTTGCTACTGGGGATTATACCGGAAGAAGCATTTCCCATTCCTATCAATCGCGAAGCTGCTGCCAAAGCCCTAAGAGATATCGCCGAAGAAATCCGCCATAACCAAGCGGTTTCACTCAGTGATTACGAAATCGCTCACGGCTTTCGAGGTTTGGCCAATCAATGCATGGCTGATGCGATTAGCTTGATTTCAACTCGGCAAGGTTGTGATCCTCGAGAACATTCACTGGTGGGCTTTGGAGGGGCGGCCGGTCAGCATCAATGCGATTTAGCAGAGACTCTGGGAATCACCGAAATCCTTGACCCTCCGCTAGCAGGACTTTTCAGCGCCGCAGGTATTGGACTTGCTCGACATCGCCGATTTGACTCACACCCTGTGTACCAAATTCTCGATTCTATCAATTGGCCTGGAATCGATGATGTGATTATGACGCGGACCAATCAACTCGTATCCCACCTGAATCATCTTGGCTATCATCGCGATGAAATTCAGAACCGTTTGCAGATTGAGTTACGCTATCTCGGGACCGATTCAACCTTGCTCATACCTTGGTGTGATCGCGATCAGATTCGCGACCTTTTCTCGGCCGAGCATCTCCGGCATTTCGGATATATCCAACCGGATCGTCGTATCGAACTTTGTACCATTCGATTCGAAGCGGCAGGGCAATCGAAGGCTATCTCTTGGCCAACGGTCGAGACAGTATCAGAGGTTGCAGACGCTAGGACGACAATTTTGCTAACCGAACCTGCTCTCGCTGAACATGTGATTTGGATGAAAAATCAACCTTTGAAGTGCTGGAAAATTGATCGGCAGCTAATGGTCACAGGCCAGCAACTTGAGGGACCTGGCATCATCATGGGGAGGGGCCACACCACGTATGTCTCCGACGGCTGGTCCGCACGCCTGGATGACCATGGGGTGCTGTGCCTAAATCGCCATAAAACGGAAGCAGCCGACAAACCGGTGAACTCCGTTAGAATTCAACAGCAACCGAATGAGCAACCTGAAAGCTCTTCAACTCCAACACTCACACAATCCCCTCACGATCCTATCTTTCGCGACATCATCGCGCAACGACTTGCGACGATCGCACAAAGCATGGGAGAGAAACTTGAGAGAACCGCTGTCAGCGTTAATATCAAAGAGCGCCGTGATTTCAGCTGCGCCATATTTACAACGGATGGATATTTGGTTGCGAACGCACCTCACGTGCCTGTGCACTTAGGGGCCATGGGAGAAACCGTCCGAAGGATGCTGCAGCGATTTCCAGATATGAAAGGGGGCGATGTTCTGCTAACCAACGACCCAAATTGTGGTGGATCTCACTTACCAGATATAACGGTTGTAACCCCTGTGCATGATCCTGAAACCGGTAAGCGAATTTTTTTCACCGCGTGTCGCGCGCATCATGCCGAAGTGGGAGGTATCACAGCAGGCTCGATGCCGCCCGATGCGACTTCTCTGGAACAAGAAGGCGTTCTACTCTCACCTCAATATCTTGTTCTTGATGGTGTCGACCAATTCGATGCGATCCTTCGTCAACTGAAAGGGGCAAAGTATCCTTCGCGTTCCCCCCAAGAGAATCAAGCAGACCTGATTGCCCAGCAAGCAGCCAACCAGCATGGCTTGATCGAGCTGCAGAATCTGATGAAACAATGTGGTTCCCAGCGACTTGAAGAAGCAATGCAACAGGTGTTAGATGCATCTGCAGATCGAGTTCAAGCTTGGATCCAGTCGCTACCGACTACTCCACTTGCATTTGAAGATGCTCTTGATGATGGCTCCGTCATTCGAGTCAGCATGACTAAGCATACTGAGGCTGAGTCATTACCAAATGGAAGTGCGCGTGCTCGCCTGAGAATCGACTTCGCTGGTACGTCGCCGAGACATCCTCGAAACTTTAATGCCAATCCGGCGATTGTAACCGCCGCCCTGCTTTACACGATCCGGCTTCTGGCAGGCGATGACCTACCTCTCAATGAAGGCGCATTGCGGGATATCGATTTGCAAATTCCAACAGGCATTCTCTGTCCTATCTCATCTGATGCAAGCACTATGACCGGCGATACATTACCGGCAGTGGCAGCCGGAAACGTTGAAACATCTCAGAGAGTCGTTGACGTTTTACTGGGAGCGTTCGGAGTAGCTGCGGCGAGCCAGGGAACGATGAATAACCTTCTCTTTGGAGATGCTTCCTTCGGATACTATGAGACGATTTGCGGAGGAACCGGGGCAACATCGGAAGGAGCAGGTTGTTCCGCTACCCATTCTCACATGACCAATACACGTATTACGGATCCTGAGATTCTAGAAATCCGTTATCCTGTTCGACTTATCGAGTTCGCCATACGAAAGGGTAGTGGAGGGGAGGGAAGATTCGCTGGTGGAGATGGGGTAACACGAACTCTTGAGTTTCTACGGAGATTACAGGTATCAATTTTGTCTTCGCGGCGGCAAGGTAATGCACCTTATGGCCTAGCGGGTGGGAAATCTGGGGCACTCGGTGAAAACGTTCTTCGCCGCATTTCCGGAGAGATGTTGCTACTCCCAGGTACCTGTCAATTAGAAGTGGAAAGCGGAGATCAGTTAACGCTTAGGACACCTGGCGGTGGCGGCTATGGGATCCCTAACAATCTTTAGGACGCACTGTAGGGCCTAAGCCACCTGGAATCAGACGACCGAGCAGGTCTACGCCCCAGAAAACGGGGAGCACGATGAATCTCCACGGCGCAGATTCAGTCGTACCAAACAGAAGTGTCTGTCACATCCGAATCCAACATTCCAACCTTCTCATCAAGCCTCCCACTACGAAGCGAGCAGTTGCCGTGCATTTTTCGATTGGTGGCATTCCTCAGGAAATCTTAGTCGCGTCTTGTCTTGGAAGGCTTTAGAGGGATTCCCTACCTCAGTTACCAGCGCCATAATTTCCAGGGTTCTACATCAAAGAAACCAGCAGACTCGGAGCAGCGCCCCACGAACCTAGCAATTCGCGAAGCACTCACTACCTTGACTAGCTGGCGAGACAACTCGAATTCGTTGCTCTGAGATTGTCCGATTTTACTGATTCGATACTTACCGAACAGCGACCATTTAATCATTGATTGCGACATCGCACTATCACCATGCTTCCACTTCCGACAAATCCATCTGGCAACTCGATCGATCTCAATCCATGGTTACTATTACGGCATGACGATTCCGGTGAAACAGAGATCGCGATGTGGAATGTGGTAGGCAAAGGCGATGCCTTGATCGTTTTTTCTACTGCTTCTAAAGCAGAGGATTATCTGCGTGAATTGGGAACCAAGGGAAAGGATCGTGCCGCTTCTCTGATGGAACGAGAGCTACCGCGAGCGACTGAGCATTGGGAGGTATTACAGCCCGACGAAATAAAGATGGGACACATTTTAATCCCTTACTATCGACACGGTATCCGTTGGTTGGTGCTCGATCCGACAGCAACCGAAGCAAAATTGATTTATTCGTTAACGGAAGTACTCAAGGGTTTACAAAGCAGGTTGGTTGAAAGATCTCGCGGAAGGTAATAGACCACAAGCCAAAATTTTTTATTGCTGAATTCTTAACGAGGTGAAGAATGACATCACTGATACGGGCGGATTGGATTTGTCGCTTGAGCAACTGCTTGCAATATCTATTCTTGGGTTCATTGCTCCTTCTACCGGTTTCTGCGGTCGTTGCTGAGGAACTACCAGCGGTTTCAGGTCAGAGAATTGAGTTATACGAGGGTGACATACCTGGAAAACTTGGCGATGGTAACGGGCACACTCCGCATGGGCTTTTATATCTTCCGAAACGAAACAGCAATGCTGCCCCGCTATCGTTCATCGTGATCTATCCCGGAGGTGGTTATGGTGGATTGGCGATGGATCATGAGGGTTATCAGATCGCCGATTGGTGTAACACAAATGGCTTGGGTGCTTTGATCTGTGTGTATCGCCATCGCGGAGGGGGCTACGGGCATCCGATTCCGCTGCAAGATGCACAGCAGGCGATTCGACTGGTGCGACATCATGCTAAGCAGTGGCATATCGATCCAATGCATGTTGGTATTATTGGTTTCTCGGCCGGTGGTCACTTATCTAGCACAGTATCTACCAAATTTGACTTAGGAGATCCCTCAGCCACGGATCCGATTGAAAAGCAGAGCAGTCGTCCCGATGCGGCCATCCTCTGCTACCCGGTAATCGGAATGGGAAAACCATACACACATGGAGGAAGTCAGAGAAATCTACTCGGTGACAACGCTTCTCCGGAATTGATCGCGAGTTTGTCCAGCGAAGACCAAGTCACGGCTGAAACACCTCCCACATTTCTTCTGCACACTCAAGAAGACAAAGCGGTTGTCGTTGACAATAGTTTGGTTTATTACAACGCTCTCGTTCGACACAACGTGGCGAGTGCCTTGCATATTTTCCCTACCGGCCCGCACGGCGTAGGATTGGCAAAGAAGATTCCAGACACATCTAATTGGCCACAACTTTGCATGGATTGGCTGAAGTCGCTTGGATTTTCCGTGCAGTCGTCACAACCATGACAGCATCGATCGAATGATACCCGCGCAATCGTACCGCTAGTTGTGATGCACACCATACGTACAAACCGAACTGCCGTCTCAATCTGAAAACGAAAAGGGTCTGTCATTGTTCAGGTTGAACACGTCGATAAGCAAAGTCGCAGATCAAGTGTTGGCATGGACTGCGTCTCGGCTGGGTCTATGGAAGTGGTTGCAACTGGGTGCAACTGGAATACAAACTCCCCGCATCTCGTAGAACGCCGCCATCCGCTGCTCTGCATAATCATTCCTGGTGATGGAGTAAACCAGATAAGCGTGTACTCTCATGCGTACTGGTAACAGGAATACTGGTGAGAAGAAAAGAAGGAGTTATACATGCTAGTTTTGTCGAGACATCGTGATGAGAGCATCATGATTGGCGATGACGTCGTAGTTACGATTGTCGATATACGCGGGGATAAAGTCCGGTTGGGTATTGAAGCTCCACAGGATATCCCGGTTCACCGACAAGAAGTGTACGAAGCGATTAAACGGGAGAATCGGAAAGCTGGTCAGATCCAGCCGACAGACACCCGTCGCGTTGGTGGAAACGAATAAAGAAAACGGCAGGAGCAAAACCTGCCTGCAAACAGTCGAAACAAACAGGCCTCTGTCGGAATCTCATCCCCGTCCGACAGAGGCCTGATTTTTTGCATATCGCAAAAAAACGACCACAACTCATCAAGCAAACAGGGTAGCTTGAGGAGAACGGCGAATTGAGAGAAAAGAAAAATAAACGATGCGGACTGTATCCCTCGGGGCAGAAGCAGGCAGAACAACCCGCGTACTTACTTATCGATCAACATGATGCTGTAAGACTACCACCCCCTGCTAGCAATAAAGCCTACACCATCTCATCCTTGCCGAATCTAGCGGAATAATATCCTGCAATCCCATAACGAAGGTCACTTGATACAACAGCAGCATTGGAGATCGTGAGATCGCGCCGAACGTGAACTCAGACACGGCGATCTACTCGAGACACCCCTAGGCAAGTGGTCCAAACCTTACGATTCAATGGTTTTATCGCAATAGTTGCTCAATCCAACACCTAACGATCCTTGCTCTTTTCGAGATTCACTATTGATTCGTGAAATCGTCTGATTTCCATAGTTAGAGCCTAAGATCGAAAGTGGCCTCTCAAGGGAAATGACTCGCTGATTTCGCAAATGCGATTACAGCTCTTTCAAGCGACATAGTCGCTACAATAAGAAGATGAACGCTCGCGGAGAACGATCATAAACCTAAACAATGGACAACACGGCGGTACCTGGCATTAAGTGAAAACCGGGTATTTGTTTCCAAAGTAGCCAAAACATCGGACTAACTGACAGAGGATCGATGGTTTTGTGATTTCGGTGATTGCTAATCACACTTTCTTGATTCCTCTTCCCCCCCCGCTGAACTCTGTCGCCTCCGGCAAACATGCTTCTCAACTACAGCAAATTCGTTGTTTTTTACCGATGTTAAAATGTAACGATTAGCTTGAGCATGAGGGTTAATCGTTGAATACGAGTACTTGAGGCACAAGTTTTCTTAAAAAATGTACCAGCAATGATCCATCTTGACACAGAAGCCGATGCTATGGTTGCGGGTACCTTAAAGTAGCTCTCGGTAGAGCTATGGTTAGGTACTTGTGGCAACTGTCTTTGCAGGCGCAACAACATGTTCACACCGTCCTTGGGCCGGCCAAGCGGAAACAGGAAGATGTAGTTGCGAGCTGCGGGATTTGCAGCAGGCAAGGTTTGCGGTACAGGTTGGCCTTCGGCGAACGGTTCGCCGGCCTAAAGACCGCCAGAAGGCCTTGCGACCTTGTTATGCTCAGATCTTTCTCGCGATCCCAAGTAGTGGAGTCTTGCTTAGATGACTCGGATTAATACAAACGTTGGTTCTCTTGTGGCCCAAACTCGATTGGACCGCACAAACAATTCATTGCAGACTGCGTTGACTCGATTGAGCACCGGTTTGCGTATCAACTCCGGTAAAGACGACCCGGCAGGTTTGATTGCTAGTGAGGCACTGAGAAGTGACATCACTTCGATCAACAAGGCGCTCAGCAACACGCAACGAGCTAACCAGATTATCGCAACCGCAGACAGCGCATTGGGACAGGTGGCTAGCCTTCTCAACGACGTTCGCGGCCTGGTAACTGAAGCCGCTAACGGTGGAGCTTTGAGTGACGAGGAAATCGCTGCTAACCAGCTGCAGATCGACTCCTCGCTGGAAGCGATCAACCGAATTGCTCAGACAACATCGTTCCAAGGCAAGCGATTGCTCGATGGCTCGCTTGACTTTGTTTCGACAGCTAACTCTGTCTCGACCTTGCGAGATAGCCGAATCGACCAAGCAAACCTTGGATCAACCGGTTCTGTGAAAGTTGACGTCGATATCTCAGCCGCTGCTACTCGTGGTGAAATCGTCACCGATAGCTCCGCAGTATCTGCAGCCGCTCAGGCAACGACAACTCTGAAGTTTGCTCCCGAAGCTAGATTGACCGGTTTCAACGACGCTGCTACTGATATCTTAGTTCGAGCTAAGGATAACAAAGAGAAGTATGATGGCGTTACTGTTCAGTTCCAAGCAGGTTCAACTGCCGTTGGTGCTGAAACCGCAGTCTATGATGAAAACTCTAACACAATCACTGTTAACATCAACAACGCTGCAGCAACAACTGCTGCTAACGTTGTTGCTGCTATCAACACCTTGGCTGAATTTGAAGGTGTTGTTACAGCAGCTGGTGCAATCGATGGTTCGCTTGCAGGTGACGTTGCGATCACTGATACAACTGACACTGACGAGTTGGTCATCACAGCCCAAACAGCTGGTGCCGATTTCAACGGTGTAGGCGTACGATTGGTCAAAGATGCGGCTACACTAGTAGGTGCTCCGACCGCTTCCTACAACGCTGAAGACAAGGAAATCGTGATCACCGTGAACGATACTGGTGTAACGACCTTGGCGAACATCAACACCGCTGTCAATAACTTGGCAGAATTTAACTCCGTAGCCAACTCGAACGGTAACGGTAGCATTCTAGGTACTTCGACTGCCGATACCGAAGCAACCGCCAACACGAACAACACCGGCGGTGGTGTTCTGAATGACGACTTGGTATTGGAAATCGGTGGCCGTGAAGGAACCGAAGTGTTTAACTTTAAGGCTGGCTCCTCGGTCAACCAGATCGCTGATGCGATCAAGTTGCTGAGCGACTCAACCGGTGTTACCGCGATTCAGTCAGGACAGACTGTTACCTTCCGCTCGACGAGCTACGGTAGCAAGGGCTTGGTCACCGCTAACGTGATCAACGAAGGTTTGGCCGGTACGTTTAAAGACAACTTGAGTGCCAGCCGAGCAACCGGTACAGACATCCAAGCAACGATCAACGGTGTTACCGCAACTGCCGATGGTAACAACTTCTCGATCAACACCTCAGCCTTGGACGTTACCTTGACTGTGGAAGATGGTTCGAGCAAGGGATTCGAGTTCAACATCACTGGTGGTGGAGCTTTGTTTCAACTAGGTGGTGACGTTGTCTCCAACCAACAGGCTCGCATCGGTATCGGTTCGATCAGCACCGCTCGCCTTGGTGGCATCAACGGCAAGCTGTATGAACTAGCATCGGGTGGTTCGAAGACGCTGAAGGCTGATGCCTCCGGTGCTTCGAAGGTGGTTGACGAAGTGATCGAAAAGGTTGCTTCTCTCCGCGGTAAACTTGGTGCGTTCCAACGAACGACCTTGGAATCCAACACGGTATCCTTGTCCGATACGGTTGCTAACTTGACCGAAGCAGAAAGCTCGATCCGAGATGCTGACTTCGCTCGCGAAAGCTCCGCTCTGACCCGTGCTCAGATTCTGGTACAGTCGGGTACGACAGTGCTCGGTATCGCTAACCAGAGTCCACAGAACGTTCTCGGTTTGCTCCGATAAAATGATAACCCAGCCTTAAGCGAGGCAGGATAGATAAAATGAACCGGCATGGTGCTAGTTTAAAAACTCCCATGCCGGTTTTTTTTGTACTTTAGTCCGACAGACAGTCGATGCACCAGAAAGGGTCGGCAACTTCCCTCTCCTTAAATCCTGAAATTTACCGGTAAAACAACCACTGAGTAGAAATGCTGCTATGGGGAGAATTCAATCCAATATCGGCTTGATTACCGGGGTGAATATCACCGACACCGTTGATAAGCTCATGGCGATCAACGGTAAACCGCGGGACAGTTTAGTTAAACGCAACGAGGCGCTCCAAAAAACTCAGGTTGCGATCACCGAACTAACCGCACTGGTAATCGGTGTGCAGTTAGCTACCGATCAACTTGGTCGTCCAGCTACGCTTTCCAATCGTGTTGTCAGTTCATCGAAGTCTGACATCATCACAGCCTCTTCCTCTGGGACTCCGGCTGTCGGTAAGTCTCGACTGACTAGCATACGACTATCTCAAACGCAGCAACTGACCAGCTCGACGCTTCCCGCCGCCGATCAAGCCATAGGCTCCGGCGAAATCATAGTGCGTTCTGGAGGTTTTCTGGATAGTTCCACCGCTCTTGATCAACTCAATGGTGGCAATGGTATCGAGAGAGGTCTTGTTCGTATCACAGATCGAAGCGGTGCAACAGCCGATATTGATCTACGATTTGCGATGGATGTGAAAGATGTTTTGCAGACGATTAATTCGTCGGGCAAAATTCGCGTTAACGCGAGTCTTGATGGTGACAAGATTGTCCTAAAGGATCTTACAGGCCTTTCCACTTCTAACCTCAAAGTTGAGGAAGTGGGAACAGGTACCACAGCATCTAGCCTTGGTTTGCTAGGAATCGATGCGGCATCCGCATCGGCTCAGGGATCAGACATCCAAAAGCTTACAAGTTCCACCAAACTCAATCGGCTCTTAGATGGACGTGGACTGCAATTTCAGGATGGCAATGATTTTCGTGTTACCCTGAAAGATGGTTCTCAAGTTGATGTTAACCTGACGCTCAATCCAAGCACGGCGACTGTAGGCGAATTGATCTCCGCATTAAACACAGCGGGCACCGGTAAATTCACCGCGGCCATTGCTGCCGATGGCGATCGACTGCAAATCACGGATACGACCGGTGGCGGTGGAAGCTTAACGATTGCCGATTTAAGTAGTGGCACTGTCGCAGAAAAACTTGGTCTTGAAGGTACCACGGCCGGCGCTTCCTTGAGCGGCGATCGCTTGCTGTCGGGCCTCGAGAGTCCTTTACTTTCTTCCCTGCGGGGTGGAGAGGGACTTGGCGCCCTTGGGGTACTCTCTATCACAGACCGTTCGGGAGCTTCGGCCAACATCGACTTATCGACGGCGGAAACGGTTGGTGATGTCCTGAAAAAAATCAACGATGCCGCAGTTGGTGTGACAGCCGTTTTGAATTCATCACGAAACGGAATTATCCTGCGCGACACGACAGGCCAAAGTGTCTCGAACTTTATCATTGCCAATGGAGATGCCACCGATACGGCGGAAAAACTAGGGATTGAATTAAACTCCAGTAGCACAACAGTGAACTCAGGATCATTGGACCTTCAGTGGGTAACGAGCAATACCTTGCTCTCTTCATTGAATCAGGGTCGTGGCGTTCGCCTTGGATCGTTTTCTATAACAGATTCAACTGGCCAAAGAAGTGCAGTAAACTTAGCTTCACTAAACGCCAAAACGGTCGGCGACGTGATTTCGGCGGTCAATGACCTCTCGATAGGAGTCGAAGCTCGAATCAACAGTCAAGGCGATGGGATCGAAATCGTAGATACGGCTAATGGCACAGGTTCGATGTCGATTTCCGACACAGGAAGCGGTAACACAGCGGCCGATTTGCGAATCCGTGGTACCAGTGTCTCTAAGACGATCAACAGCCAAACATTCAAAGTGATCGATGGATCGCAAACGATTCGAATTGCAGTAAGTAGCACCGATAAAATTGCTGATGTACTTACCAAAATCAACCAAGATAGTTCGCCTTTGAGCGCAAACACCCTGTCGCTCGGAGCGGCAGGCTCAAGGCTCGTCATCAACTCAAGATCTACCGGAATTCAGAGTCGCTTCCAAGTCGAAAGCAGCGTTAGTGGCTTAAGCTTTTCGGAAACGTCCGCGGCTCAGGATGCGTTGATCTCAGTAGGTGCCACCAGTACGACTTCTGGTGTTCTTATTAATTCAAGCACGAATAATTTCAACGATACCATTTCGGGGATCAATCTCACGATCAAGGACGTTTCCGAGACACCGATCGAAATCTCGGTGACGGATGATTCATCGGGAATCGAAAAGTCGCTCGATCTTCTGGTGACTCAATACAACAAAGTTACAGAGCGCATTAAGGCAGTCGCATCCTACGACTCGACCACCAAAGCAACTGGTCTGCTGTTTGGAAGCGTCGAGGTCCTGCGTATTCAGCAAACCTTTGGTGAACTTTTTAGTGGCCGCGGAAGCATACCAGGAAGATTTAAATCTCCAGCGGAACTCGGTATCAGCTTGGATGATCAGGGTAAGCTGCAAGTCGATAAAACACGTTTCCGCGCTCGAATGAATGAAGAGCCCGACGCGGTCAAGGAGTTTTTCGGGAAAGAGAATACTGGCTTTTCCGCCCGTGCAAAGAAAGCAATCGATAGGTTATCTGGTACCGGCAACAGCCTATTGCTCACCAAGAGCCAGACATTGCAAACTCAAGTTGAACAAAACAGCGTTCGGATCGAATCGCTCAATGCAAGACTTAACAAACAGAGAGAACGACTTTTGAATCAATTTTATAAGATGGAAGAGTCGATCTCTAAGATTCAGAAGAATTCAAGTACTGTAGCAAACCTAAGCAACCTATTGCAGAACAATAACTCATAAGACTCCACTTCAGAGTAGCATACTCGAGACTGACGGCTTACATCATGTCCACTGGCTATATTGACAATCCTTACCTCGAGCAAGAAGTCCTTTCCGCATCGCCAGCCAAGCTGCGTTATTTGCTGATCGACAAAGCCTATTCACTTTGTGGGGTCGTGGATCAGTTGTGGAAAAATGGTGATCACCTAATCGCTGATCAGTGGTTATTGCGAATTCGTGATATCCTCACGGAACTTCTCAGTGGCGTGACCGATCAAGACATGCCTCTGAGCAAGAATGTTTCAGATATCTATATCTTCATGATCAACCTGCTCACCAAGACAGAAAACTCTCGCGATCCGAAGATGCTTGCCGATCTCCGAAGTATCCTCGAAATCGAACGCGAAACTTGGCAACTATTCTGTCGTAACGAAGCAAATCAAACACTGGGAGCCGCTGGAATTTCGAGTGCACCGCTGTCTCCACCTTCGACAATGAACTCTTCGGCAGCACTCGGTGGATACACATCTTCCGGCTCACCCCAACTCTTCGGTTCATCAGGCTTTAGCCTGGAAGTATGAGATGTACCAATCTCTTCTCTCAATCTTGTAGGTAATGCCATTTGGGCGAGAAGTGTAGCGGAAGGCGTTCCTGTACAAGAAGCAGAAAAAGCCGCGGATCTTAAATTTACGTGCGGTGTCCTATTTCAGATAACCCATGTAACTTATAGCTCGCAAAAGACCATTTGCTCGCTATCGCATACAACCAACTTCACTCCCGGCAAATTCACCTCTCAACCCAAAGAATCGAGCCTGCTGGCCGTCAAAACTCATCCCGGCTTACCAATACCATCCGCATTTTACGGAATACCTTGCTATGGCACTTGAAACAATTGCCCCGAGCGAGCGGTAAAGCCTACAATACTTGGGACGGGAGCTGGGGGATTTCGCCAAATCGAACTCCCCGCCAGTGCTCAACATCGGTCAGAATGAAATAATAGGACCTCGGAATCGAAGGTTCTTCTTATACATAATCAAGGTCAGGAGCCAAGCAATGCGTTGGTGGTTGATTCCCATAGTGTTCCCTTTTCTATTACCATTCGCCTCTGGTACCTATGGCCAGGAAGCTACACCTAGCGTTAAATCGCCGAGCGACAGCAGTAAAGAAAAAGGCACATCAGGGAATCCGAAAGAAGAACTGAAGTTCCTGCGAGTGCTCCGCGAGAATAAGAAGCCCATCTCTTTGCAGACGGCAATCGCAGTATACAAAAGCGAGCCCGCCAAAGATCCTGCAATCCAAATCGATCTGGTAGGAGCCGTTCACATCGGAGAAGCTTCCTACTACGAGGAACTGAATCGTCGATTTGAAAACTACGATGCGGTTCTTTACGAATTAGTCGCTGACCCTGAAACCCGCATTCCTGAAACCGGTGGTGAAGGAAATATCGCTAACCCCATCGGCGCGATGCAATACGGCATGAAGGAAGTCCTTAAACTGGACTTCCAGTTGGAAGGTATCAACTATCGAGCCAAAAACTTTGTCCATGCGGACATGACCCCTCAGGAAATGGCCGACAGTATGCGTGATCGTGGTGATGGCGTTCTCACTCTTCTTTTGCGATCGATGGGTTCCGGAATGGCCCAGCAAGCCAGCGGAAAGGCCGGAGGTAGTGGCGAGTTCGAAATGCTGACCGCTATGTTCTCTTCTAATCGCCCTTTAGCTATGCGGCGCGCCATGGCCAAAAATTTCGAAAACATGGAAAAGCAAATGGCAGGCTTGGCTGATAAGGATGGCAAAAGCACCTTGATTACCGAACGCAATTCGAAAGCGTTTGAAGTCCTTCAGAAGCAACTTGATAGTGGCAAAAAGAAAATCGCCGTGTTCTACGGCGCAGGCCATTTACCTGATATGCATCGTCGCTTGGAAAAAGACTTTTCCGCCAAGCTTCAGGAGATTCAGTGGGTCGATGCTTGGAATCTCAAAGAACTATAAGGCGGCAAAGAGTTAAACTGCCTCGCTAAGATCTTATCTTTCGCAGGCAGACTGGCTTAACGTTTAGGTCGGAGCAGGCCTACAGCCATTGCATTTGATTAAAGCGTCTCGCCGGCAACTATTTTGCGGTGGCACTTTACGCTTTAGAGTGGATCGCTCAATCGTTGAGATTGCCAAACTTGCGAACACAATCAATCTGTTGAGTGATCGCCATTGCGACCTTTCCAGCAATAGTACAGCTACGGTCAGTAGTAAGTTGAGCGCATAAAAAAAGCGTCGCGTCACTCAACCCCAAGCTAAAAGTCCTCTCCCGCCCTTAGCTCACAACCGAATGACGACGACGCCAGGCACGCGTTACAATTGCTAAATAAGTACAAACCCCTTTCGTTCGTCTGTGGATACCCAAGGCTTCGAAGCTCTCGGCCGTCCTGTCTACTGATCCCGATAAAAGGAAGTGCATTTCGTGTGCCAAAAACTCGACTGCTAACGGCGCAAAAATGCTACTTGGCTTAAATCGTTCTCTCACAATGACTTTCGCTCTTGTGAATGCGAAGGAAATCATTTCAAAAAATTTTTTCGGCCTCCGGAAATGAATCCGACCCCCATTCACCTGCCGGGGAAATAAGCAAATCGCCCAAAAAGCTTGCATATCTTTTATGCAACATTAGTTTTGGCGAAGTGGACCGAATCTTTTGATCCTTGCTTTACAGCACCTCAACCTCTCGGCATACTCTTGCTTCATCCGAGTGTCTATCACCAGCACCGGCAGTTCCTGGTCAGAAAACACCGAGACATTGACTTGAGATTTCTACGGCGAGAAAGCCTGAATTGCTTCTTTTCTTAGACGCTTTCCTGCCAGCTTCACAATAGATTCTTTTCACGGATACGAACACGAATGTTGAAGCTTTCCGTTAGCGAACTATCTACCTTCCGCTGGAGTTTTGAAGAGGATGTACTTCATTACCAGCAGGCAGGTTTCCAGGCGATCGGCGTATGGCGAGCCAAAATCGCAGAATACGGGGAAGAAAAAGGTGTCGAACTTCTCCGTGAACATGGAATGGCAGTTTCCTCTTTGCAATGGATTGGTGGATTCACTGGCAGCGATGGTCGAACTTTCAGCGAGAGTATGCAGGATGCTTTTGACGGCCTCGAACTTGCAGCCCAATTGAAAGCCCATTCTGTGGTTGTGCTGGCAGGTGGTCGAAGTGGTCATACCAAAAGTCATGCACTCCGTTTGCTCAAGCATGCTCTGAAAGAACTGAGCGAAGCGGCTCAAAGCATAGGAGTCCAACTAGCCTTAGAGCCAATGCATATCGGTTGTGCCCACGATTTTACTTTTCTCACCGAGTTACCGCAGACACTCGACTTGATCGCCGAACTTGGCCTACCGAATCTTGGACTAGTCTTTGATTGTTACCACCTCGCGCAAGACCCTCGAGTCCTGGCTTGGCTACCAGATATTTTGCCCTATGTGAGATTGGTTCAAATCGGCGATGCCAAACATGCACCGATGGGAGAGCAAAATCGATGCCTACTCGGACAGGGACACCTCCCTTTATCACAAATCATGAATCTACTTAACAACCACAAATACGATGGCTTTCTTGAAGTGGAATTGCTGGGTGAAGAGATCGAAAATGTCGATTACGCGACAGTGCTGCAATCATCGAAGGTTTGGGTCGACGGTCGAGCCTAACTGATTCGATTACTGAATCGGACGAACTTGCGAATCTTTCAACTCAAAGTCGCAGAGCAACCGTCCGCATGACATCACCTAAGAAGCGTCAGAATCGCATTTGGTTTTTGTGATCCACGGCCAGTGCGAATCACTTGAGTTGATCGCGTTATTTCTTCTCTGGAATCAACTCCAAACAGATCACTCGATCATTGCCGCGTACATACATCAAGCCGTGAGATAGAATCGGTGCGGCCCAGCATGGCGATGTTAGCATCGGCTCACCATCTTCTGGATGATTCATTGTCGACAGATCCAGTTCACCGATGACTTCTGGTTTCTGCGGATTCACTTTCATCAGCAGCAGTCGTCCCTCTTCACCCAAAACTACCAGGTGATTATCGACCAGCAAAAGACTCATTCGCTCGTGGGTTCGCGCTGCCCACATCACTTTGCCATCAGACCAGCGAATACATCTCAAGTCCGCATCGGGTTGATTACGTCCACTGCAACCATAAAGATAACCATCGACTAGAATCGGAGTTGCCCAGTGGGCTCGAAATGCTTGATCCCGCTGCCTGACCGGATCCTTCCAAAGCTCAGTCGCCTTTCCATCTTGAAGCTTCAGCAGCGAGCTTCCAATAGAGTACGTTTCGGAAATCAGAATCTCATCACCAGAAACGATTGGGCAAGCTGCGTTGACACTCTCCATCGTTGAACTGCGCCAAGGATAGTAAAACTTCTCAGCCCCATCCTTGCCGCTGATCCCAAGTAAGCCTCCACGTGCAAAACATAACAGATCCACTCCCTGTTTTTTCAGACCTGGAGTTGCAATGAGCGAGGAGTAACTGGCCAGTTCATCACTCAATCGGTAAACCTCTTTACCGGTCCGCTTATCAAACGCAACAACTCCACAGCCATTCCCCTTGACCGCATCGAGTTGACCTTCGGGAATACTTTTCTGAGAAGGTGGAGAACCACCGATCATCACCCACAGAAGATCATCAATGACAACAGGTGTGCTACCAACACCAAAGAAATTCGGTATGACGTTGTACTCGTCATTGGTCATACGCTCCCAGAGCACAGCACCGGTGGTCACACTCAAACAGGCCAAACGTCCTGTGACCCCGAAAATATAGACTCGATCATCATCGATCACGGGACTCGTTCGAGGTCCATTGTTGTAACCGTACATGTCACGGTATTCTACGGACGCCTCCCATTTCCATAGCTCCTCTCCTGTTTCCGCGTTGTAGCACGTTAATCGCTCATTGTCTCCATGGCGACAAAACTGAAAATAACGACCACGACTTGTCGCACCGATGCCGTAGCTAGTACCGAGTTTCTTCGACCAGACCACCCGTGGCGGCGACGCTTTCCAGTCGGTAACGATCCCTTGTTCGCTCGAGCTCCCATTGCCTCGCGGACCAAGGAAACTCGGCCAGTCCTCTCCTGCTTTCCGAGTCCATAGATTGGAGACCACAACTTTTTTATCACCCACTTCACTTTTTGCTGCCTCCCTCTCCTGGCCGCTCAGCAGGTTGCAAGGTAGAAACAACAATAGGGTTGCAATCAACTTTGAAATCGATGAAATTGCATCGGATATCGGGCGGTTTTGGTGCTGTATCAAGTTAATTCTCCAGCTATCTTTGGATTCAGCAGTGGCTATCCTGGCGGGATGATTCAATGTGGAAGTTATCATGTTATGAAGCGTGATGTGGTTATCACAACCTCTCTGGTTATTCCTGCCGACGAAATTCAGTGGCAATTCGCTCGCAGTGGAGGACCGGGAGGTCAAAATGTGAACAAAGTTAACAGCAAAGCGATCCTGCGCTGGTTTTTATCCCAGAATCAATCGATTCCCATCGCAGCTATGGATCGATTTAAGATTATAGCCGCCAATCGCATCACGACTGAAGGAGAACTTGTTCTCTCTTGCGATGAATTTCGAGATCAACCCAAGAATATCGCTCGTTGCGAGTCAAAACTACGAACCATGATCCTGCAGGCTTTGCATACGCCGAGAGTTCGCAAAGCGACGCGTCCATCTAACTCCTCTAATCGACGCCGACTCGACGAGAAACGTCGCACTTCTGAAAAGAAGGCGGGCCGCAGAATTCCTAACGACTGAGGACTCTTATGAAAATGAATGTCCTAGTAACGGGGGCGACAGGATTGCTTGGTAACAATGTCCTGCGTCAACTTCTTGACGCCGGACACCATGCTCAAGTTCTTGTCCGTCCAACCTCCGACCTTAGTGCGATCGATGGCTTATACTCTCGCGATGGGACCCCCATCGGAATTCATCAGGGCGACGTCACTGACAAGGATTCGGTTCGCCGCGCCGCCAACGAAGCGACACATATTGTTCACTCGGCAGCCGATATTCACATCGGCTGGAAAGGCTTGGATCGACAGCGACACGTCAACGTTTCTGGATCGCGCAATGTTGGAGAGATTGCGGCGGAACTTGGAATCCCCATGGTTCATGTCTCCACTGTTAACACCTTAGGACTCACCGGCACAAAGGCTCTAGCCAACGAAGGAACTCCGTTCGGTAAACATAATCTGCCAACCACCTATGTCGTTTCTAAGAAAGAAGCTGATGAGGAAATAGAACGGTTGAGAGATAGAGGACTCAATGCCACGATCGTCTATCCAGGATTTATGTTCGGCCCTAATGACTGGCGTCTTTCCTCCGGTCGCATGCTCACCGGTCTTGCACAAGGCCTTCCCTTAGCGTCACCCCGAGGTGGCTGTAGCTTGTGTGATGCGCGCGACGTTGCCGATGGTATCATCAAGGCACTTCTTTATCAGAAACCGAATGAAGGTTTCATCTTGGCTGGTCATAATCTCTCGTATCTTGAGTTGTGGCGAGCTATCTCAAAAGAGATTGGAAGTATCTACCCGCTGTTTCGAATGGGCCCACTTGTGGTGAAAGGCTCAAAGCTTTTTTGTGATCTATCGACTCGCATCACCGGAAAAGAGGGAACGGTGAATTCCGGGATGTTGGGAATGTCCGAGCAATGGCACTACTATTCGAGCGATAAAGCAATCCAAGTTTTGGATTATAAAGTGCGACCTGTCGAACAGATCATCTCCGATGCTTGGAGTTGGCTCTGCGATCAAGGAATCGTTAAACCCAAAAAATCAAAACGATCCTCGAATCCCAATGGTAACACGAAGGTGAATGTATGACAAAACTCCCGTCCGTGTGCGCTTTGGATTGTCCTGACACATGCTCGCTGCATATCTCTGTTCAGGATGGCAAAGTTACCAAACTTGAAGGGAATCCCGATCACCCGATCACTCGTGGGTTCGCCTGCGCGAAAATGTATCGCTACCCCGAACGCCATGAACATCCTGATCGACTCCTCTATCCTCAAAAAAGAATGGGCAAGAAAGGGGAGGGGAAGTTCCAACGCATATCATGGCAACAAGCGCTAGATGAAATAGCTGAGCGTTTAAAAACTATTTTGAAAACCGATGGCCCCCAATCGGTTCTTCCCTACTGCTACTGCGGAACGATGGGAGTTCTGGAAAGCCAACATCCTCTTGCCTTCTTTCGAGCGATAGGTGCGTTGGAATTAGACTGGACCATCTGTGCATCCACCGGTAGCGCCGCTTGGGAAGCAAATTACGGGCCTTTCAAACTAGGTGTTGATCCCGAGGAAACAGCTCAAAGCCGCTTTATCATTCTGTGGGGAATCAATGCACTGCGCAGCAATTCCCATTTCGCACCGTGGCTTAAGGCAGCCAGGCAAAACGGTGCTCACATCTTGCACATTGATCCCTTTCGAAACGAAACCAGTCGCTTTGCCGATGAGCATTGGCAGATCCGCGTCGGTACCGATGCGGCCCTTGCCCTCGCGTTCGGTCGCGAAATCCTGCATCAGCAATGGGAAGACAAGAATTACCTCGCCGAGCACGCAACGAGTTTAGATGATTATCGAGCCGCATGCGAACCATGGACAATCCAGGCAGCAGCCGAATACTGCGATATCGATCCAGGTCGACTCCGTACCGTCATCGAACAGTATGCGAAAACAGGAAGTAGCTTCATCAAAGTTGGCTATGGCATGACTCGCAACGAAGGAGGTGGTAACGCCCTGCGCGCTGTAACATTGCTACCAGCACTCGTCGGTGCTTGGAAACATACCGGCGGAGGAGCAACACTGTCGACCAGCGGCGGATTTCATCTCAACCATCGCCTCAATCGCGGCGAACACCTACAGCGTCCCAATGTCCGTCATGTCAACATGAATTTGCTTGGTGACGAACTGTCGCGTAAACAAGAGCCTATTAAAGCGATGTTTGTCTTTAACTCGAACCCTGCTGCAGTCGCTCCTGATTCCGGTAAGGTCGCTAGTGGATTACGCCGCGATGATTTGTTCACGGTTGTACTCGATCACTTCCAAACCGATACAGCAGATTATGCCGACTACCTACTTCCTGCCACAGACTTTCTTGAGCATCCCGATCTCTATACTTCGTACGGACATTACTATTTACAATGGTCTGAACCTGTCGTCGAACCTCGTGGGGAATGCCGATCCAATAGTTGGTTTTTCAGCGAACTCGCCAAACGACTCGAATTGAGCGATCCGACCCTCTACTGGACGCCGCATCAACTCGCCGAAAGTCTGCTGGAAAGCAACCACCCCATGATGAAGGGAATTACCTGGGAACGACTTGCCAAAGAAAGAAGTGTGAAACTCCACCTTCCTTCACCCTTTCGTCCCTACACCCAAGGTAGCCATCATCCCGACAAAAAAATACGTTTCAGCCCCGCTCCTCGACAACTTGAATTCGAAGAGCAACCATGCTCGGAATATCCCTTTCGGCTTATCTCCCCACCTGGCCCTTTCATACTTAATACCAGCATGGGGAACCTGGAAAGCATTCGAAAGATGGCTGGTGGAGTTCCACAAATAGTTCTCCATCCTGATGATGCAGCTTCGATCGGAATTCAAGATGGCCAAGCCGCTCTAGTGGAGAGTCGTTACGGTTCGATCCGCAGGCATGTGCTGGTCAGCAGTGATGCTAAAAAAGGCGTTGCCGTTGCTCTTGGTCAATGGTGGCCTAAATTCGCTCCCGACAAGAAGAGCCTCAATGAATTAACCAGTCAACGTCTCACCGATCTGGGCGGAGGCAGTACTTTCGGAAATCCGGCCGTCAGGATTTCCCCGATTGAAGATGGATCACTTGCTGCTGAAACACTCATCGAAGTCATAAAACATTGACATAGAACGCTTAATCCAAACTGCATCTCAAAACCTTCGAGATAGCCAAGCTGCTTAAAAACTCTGCGAAAACACGTATCCCAAAGAATCATCTTCGCTTGCCATTCTTTTTCTATGCAAGCCGTACAAGACTCTCCACCATGAAGACCAAGGCAAACATCCGAAAAATCACTCATAAAACTTGGTAACAGATGACCAAAAAACAGAAATGCTCCAGGAGAAATACTTGCCTCTTTTCGCTATGATTCTCTTTTGGATATTCAATTTCAACGAGCAACCCAATACTCTTTATTCGTCTCAATAGGATCCTCGCGAATGACGGACTTGAAATACCTCGATATCGCCAAAATGATCGACCACTCCTTGCTACAGCCTACGACGACAGAAGCTGAACTTGAGGCTGGTTGTAAATTAGCGGTAGCGTATGACGTCGCAAGCGTTTGTATCATGCCCTATTATCTTCGACGTTGCGCTGACCTTCTAGCTAACTCTACGGTGCAACCAAGCACGACGATCGGATTTCCTCATGGCGGTCATAAAACCGCTATCAAGGTCGCCGAATCGGCGCAAGCGTTGCGCGATGGTGGCAAGGAACTCGATATGGTCGTTAACATTAGCCAAGTGCTTTCTGGCAATTGGGACTATGTCAAACAAGAAATCGCGGAGATCACCTCTCTTGCACACGCCGCCAATGCAAAAGTGAAAGTCATTTTTGAGAACTGCTATCTCAAGGATGACCACAAGATTCGTTTATGTGAGATTTGCAGCGAACTAAAGGTCGACTGGGTCAAGACATCTACCGGCTACGGTTCCGGTGGCGCGACGATGGAGGATCTCAAATTGATGCGGCAGCATACTGCTCCCACGACACAGGTCAAAGCAGCTGGCGGAATTCGCGACTATGCAACTCTTCTGCTAGTTCGCCCAATCGGTATCTCGCGTTGCGGCGCAAGTCGCACCAAGGATATTTTGGATGAATGCCGCAAGCAACTTTCGCTAGAGCCTATTCTTTTTGGCGGCGTCACAGCCTCTAGCGGCTACTAATCTTCGATCCTCTTTGAGGACCGCATCATCTCATGGCATTACTACAATCTTCGAAGTCGATCTTCGAAGAGCGAAGAAATTATCGAATACGGAGAGTTCCCGTCTCAAAGGTCAAACGGAAACGACTCGAGCGAAATCAGCGAACAGCCTCTCTATCCTTTTCTTCCCTTACTCTGGCTACCAATCTTATCCCTGTACGATTTACATCACTACTTTCTAATTTTTTCTTGCGATCAACTCATGGTTTCTTGTTTGCTTTTTTTGGAATCCTCTACCAAGGATCTGTGGCAGCGAAGATAATCGAGCTGCATCAAGATATCTTTCTCTTGTCTGGAATTCGATCATGAGCTTTCTTTCCATCCGCTCGATTTGGTTTACCGCGTCAGCATTCTTACTAGCCTTGGCAGGCTCAGTTTCGCTCGCTGAGGAAAATCATTCTTGGAAACCAGGCAAGGTTCCTCTAATGACGCGCTGGGGAAAAGAAGTCACTCCAGAAAATGCCTGGGATGAATACCCTCGACCACAAATGGTGCGACAAAGTTGGAACAATCTCAACGGGATGTGGGATCTTGCGATCGTTGCGAAAGGTACCCCGCGCCCGAAAGATTTTCCGCTACAAATTCTTGTTCCTTTTTGCGTCGAATCGAGTCTCTCGGGTGTTACGCGAACGGTACTTCCCTCAGATGAATTATGGTATCGACGCAATTTTACACTCTCTCCTGAATCCAAAAAACAACGCACCCTTTTACACTTTGGTGCGGTCGACTGGGAATGCACTCTGTTTATCAATGGCAAGCAAGTTGGTTCTCATCGTGGTGGATTCGTTCCATTTTCATTCGATATCACTAGCTTCCTATCGACAGAATCAGAGCAAGAGATTGCACTGCGCGTATGGGATCCAACCGACGAGGGTTCACAGCCTCGAGGTAAACAGCAATTGCAGCCAGGTGGCATCTGGTATACGCCGGTCTCAGGTATCTGGCAGACCGTTTGGCTCGAGACAGTGCCCGAGAGTTACTTGAGTCATATTCAACCCGAAACCGATATTGATCAATCCAAGATCACCCTGAATTGCGAAGTCATTGCAGCTGCTCCCGGTGATAAGATACGAGCAACACTCAGTTTCAATGGCGATGAAATCTCCGCCGCCGAAGATGATGCGGGCAAGCCGCTTACCCTGCCAGTGAAAAATCCAGAGCTATGGACTCCTGATTCTCCATCGCTCTATGCCATTTCTGTTCGCTTGATTCGTGGCAAGGAAACACTCGATGCTGTAGGCAGCTATACCGCTATGCGCAAGGTATCGATGGGTACCGATGAAAAGGGTATCCCTCGAATCATGCTTAATAACAAGCCACTGTTTCAATATGGCCCCCTGGATCAAGGATGGTGGCCTGATGGCTTGCTAACGCCACCTTCTGATGAAGCGATGCGCTACGACTTGGAAGTGCTAAAGCAATTGGGAATGAATATGCTGCGAAAGCATATTAAGGTCGAACCAGCGCGACTCTACTTCCACTGTGATCAACTAGGTCTTTTGGTTTGGCAGGACATGCCTAGCTCGATGCAAAAAGGTCGTAACCACTTCGTACAGCCGGGCCAGGCCTCTGAAGCTGAATATCGCGACGATGAAAAACAGCAGTTTCGAGCGGAACTAAAAGCGATGCTCGATCACCTTCGTTTTTTTCCGAGCATTGTTGTCTGGGTTCCATTCAACGAAGGCTGGGGCCAGCATGACACCAATGAGATACTAGCTTGGGTAAAGAAATACGATCCTAGTCGATTAGTCGATGGCCCAAGCGGCTGGACCGATCGCGACTTCGGTGACATGAAAGATATGCACAACTATCCGGGCCCTGGCATGTTTCCTGTGATGAAGGAACGTATCTCGGTGCTTGGTGAATTCGGTGGATTGGGCTATCCAATTCCAGGTCATCTTTGGAAAGAAAATGATAATTGGGGTTATCGTACTTATCGATCACAAGAGGAGCTTGATTCCAACTACGAGCAATTAATGCTTCGATTACATCCGTTAATTGGTGAAGGGCTCGCAGCAGCTATCTACACTCAAACAACGGATGTCGAAATCGAAGTCAACGGATTGATGACGTACGATCGTGAAGTCATGAAAGTAAAACCGGAACGATTCGCGAAGACCCATCAGCGGTTATGGGGCCCCGCTCCAGTTATCAAGACTTTAATTCCAGATGCTCGAACCGCCGAAAGTGTGTGGAGGTATACGACCAAAGATCCAGGTACAGGCTGGGAGAAAAATACTTTCAACGATTCTAATTGGACTTCAGGAAAAGCCGGGTTTGGAACCCCCGATACTCCCGCTACAGTTGTCCGATCACGCTGGGATAATTCGGATATTTGGCTGCGTCGTGAAGTTAGCTTCGATAAACTTCCCGAAGGAGAGCTTTGGATCAGTATTCACCACGATGAAGATACGGAAATTTTTATCAATGGCGTCCCTGCAGCGACAACCAAGGGATACACGACGGGCTACACGACAATCCCTGTTTCCAAAGAAGGTCGCGCCGCTTTAGTTCAGGGAAAGAATATCGTCGCCGTACATTGCCACCAAACCGGTGGTGGGCAATACATCGACATCGGCTTTGAGGAACTGACAATCCCTGAAGCAAACGATGCGAAATGAGTTTACTTAAGACTTGGAAGCCATGGCAGTTGGTGCCATGGCTTCTTTGCTCGAACGAATTCCAGAGGGTGTCTTTTACTGAGGCTCGCCTGGCTTGGTGATTACCATGTTGTCGTAATGCACAACCTCTTCGTATGGGCAATGTCCGAGGATTTCTGCGATGCGCGGAGTTTTACAACCGCGAATCTGACGCACTTCAGCAGCAGAATAATTGATCAAGCCGCGAGCGAGTTCTTCGTCATGGCGATTAACGATCGCTACCACATCCCCTTTAGAAAAACTACCAATCACATCTTGGATTCCGATCGACAACAGGCTTTTCCCACCAGCATGCAGAGCCTTACCGGCACCATCGTCGACAACCACCTTACCAGCACACTGCGCCGAAAAGCCGATCCAGCGTTTGCGAGAACCTAGAGACTTGCTCTGCGGCAAAAACAAAGTACCGACGTCTTCCCCACGCAACAACGATAACAATACGTTGGGTATTTTTCCTCCCGCGATGATTACCGATTGACCGCTGGAGGTAACAAACTGCGCTGCCTTCAACTTGCTTGCCATACCTCCCTTGCTCAATCCGGTTTTCCGATCGCGAACCAGTTGGAAGGTAGACTCGTTCACCACAGGAATTGTGGAAAGCAATTTTGCTTCCTGGTCGGCCGGATCGCGATCAAAAACCCCCTTCACATCACTGAGAATCACCAACATCGCTCGCGGAAAAAGTCCCGCGACCATAGCGGCCAATCGGTCGTTATCCCCAAACGTTGTCATCAATTCCTCGACAGCGACGGTGTCATTTTCATTGATAATCGGCAGCGCGTTAAATTCCAGTAAGGAGAGAAGCGTATTGCGCACATTGAGATACCTAGTGCGATCATCAAGATCTTCTGCCGTGAGAAGTACCTGAGCGGCAGGATACTGCGAACGAGAAAGAGTCTCCTCGTAAACCTGAATCAAATGAGCTTGACCAATTGCTGCAACCGCCTGAAGCTGTGCTAGATCCGTCGGTCGAGAACTTAAGCGGAGCCGTCCCATGCCCGAGGCAACTGCCCCCGAGGATACAAGAATGACGCGATAGCCGGCCTTTCGGATCTCGATCAACTGCATCGCTAAGTGTTCTATTTGATTTCGATCCAGCCGTCCGTCAGAACCTGTTAGAACACGAGAGCCAACCTTCACCACCCACGTATCGACCGATTTCAAGACTTGATGACGGTGACTTTCCGCAGGGTTGGCTTCCTGCCCCGAGCTTCCGCTACCCTCCGCACTGGTGCTATTCTGATTCACCATAACATCCCTGACACTTCCGTTGTTTCATTGCAAAACCACTCTTGAAGGCGGCTCAATCGATTTGACCTGACCAATCTCAGCCCATTCCGAGGCCACAACCCCCAACCCTAAAACCCAGCAGACTTCCCGCAATCGCTACCGACCCGCCTAATGCCTTCGCTGCAGCCCTCATTTGACGAGATGTAGCCGGAAATTTCTCGCTATTTCCATGGTTGTAAATGTAAATGACTCGCCGCACAATCAGCCCCCGCCTGTCAAACTCCAGCCAGTTCGGGTAACGCTCAGTATAGCTATCCCGAATTCCGATGAAAGGAACCGTTTCCCGTTTCCTGGTTTGCGGTTAAACTAGTCAAACAACGGGAAGTTGACATCAGGAAGTTAGCATTCAATAAGCTTGCGCACCGCAATGGCGATCTGGGGAGGGACGGACCTTTATGAGCGAACTGCATCATGAGTGTGGAGTCGCAGCGGTGTATCATCTTCCGAACGTGGAAATGAGCCCTTTGTGTCCTGACCCAGGACCAGAAGAGGTCACGCGGATTTTGCCGCGAATGCTGCAGGATATTCAAAATCGCGGTCAGTTAGCCGCTGGTATGACATCTTTTTGCCAAGATCGCCCCCAACTGCTAGAGACCGTCAAAGATATCGGTACGGTCAGCGAAGTCTTTCGCCTTTCTCACCGCGGCAAAAGCGAAGCGATCATGAAGCAGCTAGCTGGTGTCGCAGCGATCGGCCATGTTCGTTATGCGACCTGCGGGCAGGACGATAGAAATTATGCCCAACCCTTTGAACGACAGCACATCCACAAACACAAGTGGTTCAGCTTTTGTTTCAATGGACAGCTTGCCAACTACGCCGAATTGCGAGCCAAGTTGTTGCATGAAGGGGAACACCACCTTGCACGCGACACAGACACGGAAATCATCATGCACGAGATGGGTCGTGCAATGTCAGCAAGTAATAACTCTGGTCGCTCCCTGATCGATATCTTCGGCGAAGTCGCCAAGCAATTCGATGGTGCCTATAGCCTCGCATTGCTCAATGCCAGTGGGGAACTGCTAATAGCTCGCGATCCGCTTGGCATCAAACCTATGTGTTATGCCTTCGATGGTTCACTATTTGCAGCGGCAAGTGAAAGTGTCGCGCTGCTAAACCTTGGCTTTGAACCCACTGCCATCCATTCACTGGCTCCTGGCCACGCAATTCTTGTTACTCGCGACGGAATGACAATCCAGCGATTTTCAGAAACAAGCAAACCTTCACACTGTTTCTTTGAATGGATTTACTTTGCTAACGTTGCCAGCACGTTAGATGATCGCAGTGTCTACCTTTCTCGCACCCGCTTGGGTGAAGAACTCGCCAAACAAGAGAGAGCTCTCGGCATTGTTCCACTAGACCACGACACAATCGTTGTACCGGTACCGGATACAAGTAAAGCGGCTGCCGACAGTATGGCTTATGAACTCGGTATCCCTAGCCGCGAAGGACTAATTCGCAATCGATACAGTGGCCGCACATTTATCGAAGGTGGACGAGCACGCAAGATCAAGGCTGCTAGTAAATACACACCTCTTCGAGAAGTTTTGGAAGGGAAACGCGTCTTCCTGGTTGAAGACTCGATCGTCCGCTCGACGACAATGAAAGTTCTCCTAGATCGGATTCGACGCCTCGGTGGTGCCAAAGAGATTCACGTTCGAATCGCCTGCCCTCCCATTATCGCACCATGCTTTTATGGCATTGACATGTCGACCATCGACGAACTCTTCGCCCCGAAATTTCTTGACAACGGCGAACTGACAGAAGAAGTTCAAGCCAAGATGGCAGAAGTACTTGGTTGCGACTCTCTAAGATACCTTCCAGTCGACTCGATTGCCAAAGCCATCAACCTTCCACCCGATCATCTATGCCGCGCCTGCATCACCACCGAGTATCCAAGTCCCTGCGGACAGAAGTTGTATCAAATCGCCCTCGACAATTATCAAAATGGACACGTCGGCCGCACCTACGAAAAGGTCTAATGAAATCTTAGATTCGGCGAATCACTGAAACGCAACCTTTCTTGGAAGGTTGCGTTTTTTTATTGCCCATTCAACCAGTTGCATCGAAGCTAAACTAACACGGGACTAAGAGACCTTTAAAAGGAAACGCACTTCATCTTCAGGTTCGTCATACTCGTCATATGCTGTCCGGCCATTGCAATTCCGAATGGACTTATCGACATGCTGTATCAAATACTTGATGAGTCCTCTCGATCGCGATCGCGCAGCCAGATGCAATAGCGTTTCATTTTCATGATGTGTCACTTGATTGGGATTAGCCCCAAGTTCAATCAATTCACGAATCAATACGCTATTGTGTTGCATTCCAGCTAAAAGCAAAGGCGTCGTTCCATCGCGAAATTTATAATCTGGATCCATATTCCCCTGCTGAACCAATAACCTGACCATCGACAGATTATCGCAAAGCACCGCCAATCTCAAAAGCTCTGGAGAGCAGGATACTAGGCGTGCGTTGGGAAACGTAAACCAACCTCGCCTCCAGGTAGCCAGTATGCGGAGAGTGCCTTCGGGTAATTCGGTGATACCCGCAAAATGGAAACACGACTGGTAACCCGACGCGAGGGTCAGTGCCGCGTCGGATGAAAGATAATTCACTCCACCTAGAAAAATATTCTTGATAGACGGTTTCGGGCCGAGTGCCTGTAAAGCCTCCACGGTCAAGTCTTGAACCTGATTCAGATACAAAGACTCAACTCGCTCTTGCGATAACTCCGCTGCTAACTGCGGGGTCAGAACCGCAATATCGTTTCGAATCAATTGACTTAACATGAAACAGCAATCACAAACTCAAATCGTCCAACTAAAACGAAGCAACTCGATCAACTCTGCCGCCCCAGGCCCACATCCTTTCGACACGCTTGACGAACTCCACTCTCTTTAGTGAATCATCCAGCTGTTTTTGAAACTTTGCAACGCTCACTTATAAAGCTGCGCCAAAGCCCGGGCGATTTCCTCTAAACTCCGGTAATACTCGTCGCTTTCGATGGTAGGCTTGCGACGTCTCAGTTGCCGTAATTCCTCTTCCAAACGATCTCGCTCAGCTACCTTTGCAGAATCAAGATCACTATCCTGCTGACTGGGAATCAAAAGCGAAGTTGCTGCGATTTCACCATCAACGACGGCATTTCCTTCCGCTTTTTTAACTAGTCGTATTCCCTCAAAGAAATCGGCTGAAACTCCCTGCCGGTCTCCGGAATCATCAAGCAAAGGATGCTCGGTCGCCAACCGCTTTTCATCCTCGTAAAACCTGGCCGTTTCTTTGGCACCCTTTAAAAAAGCTTCCAATATCGATACCGATCGATCGTGATCAAGATCTGCCGAAAGATCGCCAACGGCTTGAGATAAATAATTGCCAAAGCGAGAGTAGTTTTGTTCCATACCACTCTTTGTCGAAGTCACAACAACTCTACCTGGTTTCGATAAAGTCGGTAAAAATGCCCCACTGCAAGAGAAGCAGTTCACCAGCACCAATGGAACTTTGAAATCTTCGAAGACACCCTTTAATTCATCCGCACTAATATCTTCTCCACGAAGATTGAACTTGCCAACTTTTCCATCAAAGGTTCCATGCCCTAACATCACGACCCACAACTCCGTCGTCTTCGACTCCTTAGCTCTGTCAATCGCTTGGATCATTCTCTTTTTATCACTAGCCCCCTCGTCATTATCCTCTGTTCTTAAGCCATCGATAAGAGTTGTCTGGATTGAAGCTTTCTCGCAAGCTGCGATCCAACGATCACTCCAGGCACGAAACTCAGGCTCGAAGACAGCCTCTCCCGCTGCCCCGATCACGACAATAGCTTGTCGCTCACCCTGCAATTGCTCAGAAGTGGCACTCGATTTTTCTTCTGCCATCGATTCGACTTGGCTGAGTAATACCACAACCATAGCCATCGTGAAGCACTGTTTAACTTTTTCAAAGCTCACCATCAGAAACACCATCAAGCTAAACCGTAGAATCTTCGCACGCCCCACTCAGCACAGAGGCAAGTAATAGCCAGCAATGCAATCCATGGCTCATGCCACAATGGTACGACATAATTTTCTGTGATCGGTGCCTCACGGTTCTTGAGTCCTCGAACGAAACTATCTAATGCGTCAGAGGGGACGACTTCGCCTCCGGTATCTTTTGCGATTTGCTCAAGGTAATTGCGATTCAACTCCAGGCGTTGAAATTCCTCGGCAGATGGTTCCATTGTCCATCCCGCTTGCGATTTACCAATTGAAGTACCTGTCGCATCCACCGCATCGACCTCGACCTGAAAGACACCCTCCTCGGCAGATACCAGCGAAGTCTCGTAAGCTCCAGGCACCGAAGAGGATGGCTCACCCTGCAAAGCAGTCACTTTTCCCCGAGGAGAACGCACCTGAAACATAACCTTGATGTTATCCAGCGGCTTGAATTGCTCATCGAGAATTGTTGCCCTTAGCATTGTTGCACCACTTGCATCGATCTCATTGGTCGCAATGGATGGATTCGTCACATCCGTGTTGGATGTGTTACCTGCGACGAGATCGGTGGAATTTGGCCGAATTACCTGGACCTGAATTCTCTTCGGAACGTCCGCAATCAACCAGCGAACGGTTTGTCGCCAACTAGTCAGCAGAGGCGATTCGGGTTCATCTTGCTTATGCATCGCCCAACGCCATAAATCACCAGCCATCAGTGCTGCTGTTTTACCCTTGCCGAACTTTTGCGAGGCCATCACGGGTGCTCTCTTACCATTCGGATCGGTCGTTTCGACCAATACCGACGCTCCAGGCTTCACTCCTTCAACTTCGTTGAACACTTGAAATCCGGTTCGCTCAGCCAACATTTTCTTCTCTGCAGTTTCGTTATCCGTCAGCCGCAGCCATGGCTGTAACCATCCTTCGCGACTTAACTCCCAGCGCCCTTCTATCTCCGCTAGAGCATTAGCTCCGGCAACCATCGATTCATCCGGATAAACGGGAAGCAAGTCGCCGAGCGTTGACTCCCGCAGCGTCTTTCCTCGCAACATTTCCTGTCCACCCAAGGCGAGCAAACCACCGCCGCGGATCGACACAAACTGCTTCAGCAAGATCAGTTGTTCCTGTGTGAAGAAATCATGCTCGATGTCATCTAGAATCACGGCATGATACTCAAACATTTCATCGGCATTCTTAGGGAAGCCTTTGCTCAATTGATCCGAAACTTCGACTCCCAAGCGAACTAGAACTGGCTCGTCGTAACCCTCTTTATCTTCCTCAGACACATCTTCGAATCCGGAGAAGAGAGGATTAGCAGAGTCGACTTTGGAATCTCTGAAAGCAAACTTAGGCTCCTTCTTCGCGATTCGTATTAAACTGATCAACTTCAATTCCTCATCTGCATCTAATGCGCGACGAAGAAATTTAAATTCCCAATTCGGACGTCCGGCAACATAGAGTATGCGATAAGGTCCGATGCCTCGATCCACCACCGCATATCGCTGATTATTCAATAAAGTGGTTTCAACCGAAGTGTCGTTGTTGGTAAGACTCGCCTCCGATGACAATCTCAAACGAACCTGATACCCCTGAACTCCACTCTTAACTGGCTTGAACTGAAATCGATGGTGCAATACTTCGCCATCTTTACCCAATGGAACGTCAGCCGATTGAACTTCCTTATTCTCTCCATCAGCCAATATCAACTTCGCTTTTCTACCCTCGAATCCAACCGAACTATATTGAGCATCGATCGTCACCGGAGATGCTTCGAAATCCGTTTGCGAAATACTCAATCGCTCGAGGTGCAGATCCTTCACCGCAGAATCCTCCCGCAACAAAACAGGATAGATAGGAGCACCGAGTTTTTTCCAATCAGTCATTTGCGACGAAAGATCCGTTGCATTACCGTCGCTGAACAGCAACACTCCGGCGAGAGGTCGATTCTCAAATCGTTTGACCAAATCAGTGATCGATCGATTCAAACGCGACGATAAGCCACTCCAATCGAGCTCGGCCCATTGATCCACAGCCTGCATCTGTCGATCAAATCGATAACGCCTCACTTGAAAATCTTGTTCTAACCTCTTTTGCCAGGGCAGCTCGGGGGCAAGAGTCGCAGCTAACTTCGGCGCAACTTGCTTCTCTGTAGGAACCTCTTCGATTTTCATACTCTGGCTATTGTCGACCAACACTGCAAAGAAATTACTTTGCGATTGCGGCCGTCGGCTCGACAGCATCGGATCAAGCAAGATACTCAGCAGCATCCCCAACCCCACAATTTTAAGCAACGATGCCACGAGCAGTGGCCAACTTCGCTGTGGCGATCGCCAATACGCTATCGCGATCCACGAAGTGATCACAAAAAACACGATGAGCGCTGGCCAAAACCAAGTAGGCGAGCCCAGTACGATTCCCTCGGTCATTTGCTACCGCTCCCGAGATTCTCGTAATACTTCTCCTGAGCTTTTTCAAATTCACCAGGGACCGGATCGCGATCGATCGGAACAATACTGTTGCGTTCCGCCGATTTTCTAAGCAATTCCTCCTGAACTCTCTGACGTATTTGCTCAAGTGGTTCGGCGACTAAGCGTTGCACTAACGGCCATTGTGGATCGGCCGCATGCTTACGCGCTTCTCGACGAATTTCGCGAGCCGCTTCCCGCACTCGCGCAACCTGTGATTGCAGTTCCGGATCATCAAGCGTTTCTTCGATATCTCGCAATCGATCGGACCACTCCGCGAAATCATCTCCACCGATCGGAGCGAATTCCTGATTCGTTTCTCCTAATCGATCTAGAAAATTACCAGATCCCCTTTGGCCACCTTGTTGCGGTCGACCTCCAGCTTGTCGTTGACCTCTCTGGCCCGGCTGTGAATCGCGTGGCGTACCGGGCTGTTGATCTTCTTGAGTTTCCGAGGAAGGCTCGCCTTGCATTTCACTATTTTGTTGGCCATCACGCTGTTGGCCGTCACGCTGCTGGCCATCACGCTGTTGGCCGTCACGCTGCTGGCCAGATCGTTGCTGGTTCCCTTTTGGCTGGTTTCCTTGTTGTTGACCGGATTGTTGCTGGCCATCTTGCTGCTGGCCTTGCTGCATCTCTCCATTAGGTTCTCCTTCCTGCCGTTGACCACTCGCAGGTTGATCTTCAGCGCGGGCTTCCGCTGGTTGACCGGCTCTTTCATTCCCCCTAGATGGCGATTCGCCTTCCCTTCGACCAATTCGATTGTCCTGATTCTGTGGATCGGTTGTTTCGGGTTGGTCTCCAGTCTGACCTTCACCACGACGTTCTCGCTCACTTTGCGTATCTCCATCTGCCGATTGCTCGCCTTCCCGATTTCCAGGATTTCCTTCGGATTGACCATCACGGCTGCGAGCTGATGGGTCCGTTTGATTGGCATCGGAATCCGCTTGCTCCTCGGACGACTCCCCTGATCGTCTTAATTCTTGAGCAATCTCATCTTCTGCTTGCTGCAGATCCGTAAGCGCTCGTTTCAATGACTCGGTCTCACTTCCGATGACACTTTCAGCAGCCGACTCGACCTGCTCCTTTAATTCCTCCAAGCCTTTTTCAGATCGATCGAGTACCTCTTTGGTTTGATCGATCTGTCCGATCTCAATTCCTTGCTCGGACAACTCCGACAACTGACTTAATCCCTCCTCAATCCCTTTTTGCTTGGTTTCACGAAAAGCATCGTAGAGTTTATCTGCCAATAGCGGTTCTGAACTCTCTGCATTAGTCACGGTCTCCTGCATTTTGTCGAGCAAGTTACTAAGCTTATCCGCCTGATCTTTGAATTCCTGTGCGAGATTCTCCGTGGAGTTTTCAGCACGTAGACCAGGAGCTTCCGTTTCGGGTTCTGATTGCTGAACCTTTTGAGAAATCTCTTTCTGTTGCTCGCTCAAGTCCTGCGCCTGCTGAACCATTTCCTTCATCTGCTGGCTGAACTGATTTGCAGACTGCTGCCGCAATTCGTCTCGCATCTGCTCGAATTGCTGCTCGGCGCGTGTCCCTGCAGATAATGCTTCATTCGGTTCATTACGAGCCAACGATTCCGTCGCATTCTTAACATTCTCACGAGCCTGTTCGATCTGCTCTCTAGCCGACTCTAGAGCCTCTTGCTGAGAAGGTTCATCCAAACGTTCTGATAACTCATCGGTATCTCGCAATAGCTCTTCCTGAGCATCGCGCAAACGTTTCAATTGCTCCTCGATCTCTTGCTTCTTTTCGGGCGTTTCAGCCGCTTGTAATTCCGATTGAAGTTTCTGCAATTCCTTGTTGATATCTTCTTGTCGGCGTGCTAATTCCTTGAGCCGATTCACCGCTTGGCGAACTTCTTGAGCTTCCTGTTCCTGCTCGGTTTCGGGAGGAGCTTGCTGGGTCTCATACCGATTCGGATCATTCTTCAGTTCCAACTGTTCCAATTGCTGCTGACGATTCTGCTGTGCACTGGAGGAGCTGGATGAACTTTGCGATTGATTCGCCTTGGCAATCTCATGCTCTCGCGCTCGTAACTGTAACAATCCAGCATAGGCTGACTGCGCATCTCCTTGAGCTTTACGTACGGGTGTGATTTCTGACTTGTCGATGGCTTCACTGAGGGATTGCACAACCGTCTCCATATGACCTTTGATTCGGCTTACAATTTCCTCCGCATTCGGTGCCGATGCTGCCTGGGCAACTTCTGCTAACTTCTCCAATGCAGTTCCCTGTGATTCTTTGATCACTTCCAAATCCTGAGCAAAATTCGCCGAACGCTTTTCACCTTGTTCGCGACGAAGAATATTCCATAGCGACACAATGATTTGTTTTTGTAGTTCTGCTAACTCTTCCGCCTGCTGAGCCGCACCACCGTTTTGTTGCTGTTGTTGCTGCTGACTTGCATTATCTTGCGATTGCGATTCGCCTTCGCGGAAAATCTCCTCAAACGGTCTTACCTCAGCAAAAAAAAGATCGCTCTCAACTCGCCTTGCTTTTCCAGCCGCATCAAAATCCTCAGCCCAAACAAAATATGAGATCAGCTGATCGGGCTTCGCTTGCAAATTCTCTAAGGGCAACAAATGACTTACATCAAGTTTCTTATTCGCGTTTGCATCAGCGGTCAGTGGCACTTCCACTGGCTCATTACCGTCGATCGAATAAGCTAGTCCTACTTTTTGGACACCGAAGTCATCACGAAGATTCGCACCAATATTAACCTCTTCAAGTGGTGAGACTCTCAGATCGCTCGCCTTAACCAACTTGATCGATGGTGGTTGATTGGGAGTAACTTTCGCAATCAACTCCTCCTCAAGCTTATTTACGCGTCCTTCAGTATCTTTCAACCGAAGCTTCCATTTCTCAGATTCGACGGGAGTCACCTCAACCGATACCGTGTTGGGGCTGTCGGGCGAAGCAACCATCGCCACTTCCGCACCTTTGGAATTCACCAAGATGGCTTCTGCCACCGCCTTATTGAGATGCAATATCCAAGTGATCTTGGTTCCTTCGGGAACGCTAACCCGCCTCGTATCCTCGATTGTCTTCTCCGGAGTCCCGACATAACTTGGCATCACGACCTTGGCATCGCTTCGAATCAGTCTTGGATATTCAAAGACTTTAATGCGATAAGCTTGACTCTCCTCTCCATCGTAGGCGATTCGATAAGTTGTCTCCTCGGAAACGGACAGCAATACGCCACCAAAAATCGGATCCTTCAAATTCCGTTTCAAATTCTGAGTCTGCATATTACCTTCATCGCCCCTCTGAAATAGGAGCCTCGCTTCATTGGGAGGATCGGCAAATCGCACGGTAACAACGACGTTGGATCCCTTCTCAACCTCGACATCTCCCGGTTCAACCTGCATAGTTCCTTTCGGTAATTCGACCACAGCGAGTGATGCAGTAGCTTCCTTACGACCAAGAGATTTCCAGAACACATTGCCCCATACCATTAACATCGCAGCAAGAGCCAAACACTGTCCCAACCAAATGAAGCGGAGCTTCCACATTGACAAAGCTTCCCGCCAATCCTGAGAACGTGCATGAACCAAGGTTTCTTTCAGTAAGGAAAGCTGAAAAAAATCCGCAGGTGCTTTATCCGTCTGCTGCGATCTCTCAACAATCGTAATCAAGCGTTGATTCAACGTTGGAAAAACTTGCTCGATGCGTTTAGCGATCCAGTAGTGATTACGAAAAGAGTATTTCGATATCGCGAATGATACTCCAACCAAAATCGTTGCAGAAACGAGGAACCCCGATAACCACAATACGAATGCTCCACTCTGTATGGTTGTCGTTAATGCGAACAACCCCACAAGGGCCAGTAGAGTCCAGAACATCGTGAGCAAGGATGCAAATCGCCATGATTGGAAACGATTAGCAACCAGCTTCAACTGTCGCTCGAGTACTTTTTCCATTACGCAGCTCCCTGCTTCAAAATGGTTGGGGCATTCCGAGAAACGAAACCGCTCCAGAGCGTTTCAGCAGCAATAAAAAGAACCGCTGCGATAATACACCAACGCCAAACCTGCTGTTGTTTTTCGAGTTCCGTATTTCGCATCTGACGCCGATCCTCCAAGACCTTAGCACTGGTTGGCAAGGGGCCCAGAGTTATTCCAAGCTGTTCCAATCGATCGGTATTCATTATCCCCAACTCAAATTCTTTGGCCGGAACATTCACCGCGAGACTAGACGTCTCTTCCCCCGACTGCAATTGATAAACACCCGGTGCAGTCAGCTTCGCGCTCGCGCCGCTGGGCTCAACAGAAACAGGTTGCCCCAACGGGTCGATCATTTTCCGATCTCTCAGGGCTATTTCATCCAAGGCTTGACCCACTAGCAGATCTTGGGGAGCAAAACCTTCCGGTGTACTGATTCTAAACATACCCATAATTAACGGAACAAACTTCGTTGATAAAGCGAGTTGGCTCTCCATCGGCTGCCATCCAGCGGTGAGTAACCAGCACTTTCCTTCTCCAATACTCACCTCCAAGAAGCCGGGCGTTCCATCGTCATAAACAACTAGCTCTTGGAAGTTAACACCGTCACCTATCTTTAATGCTCGGTGCTTCCAAAATTTTACCTTGGTAAAATCATTGAACCGTGAATCGGCTAGCGGCACAAAAAGCGGATGCTGGAAATCAATCTTTCCCCACATCGAATAATCCTTGACCACCGCTTCACTAACTTCGATGCCCTTCGTATCGAGTAGCTCACCAAGAGCAAGCACCAGCGATTCGGTTGTCTGTGGCTTGTCAGCTGACAACGGTTCGTCCAAAGCGACAACCACATGCCCACCATCGAAAATGTATTGGCGAAGTTCTTTCGCCAAAGATGGCTGCAAGGAATGGTCGGCAACCACCAAAGAAATATCCCTGGGACTCAGCTGTAACCCCGACTGATCAGACGGTGACTCTTTGAAAATCACCTCAAGAGATGTTGAGCTGAGTGGAATACGCTGGAGAAAATAACCAAGCTGTTCCTCGGGTTTCCGAGTTCCGTTTTGCAGAATTAAAACATTGGTGAGGCGCTTCTTAGGAACTGCGAAGTAGACTCGGTTATCGCAAGCCTCTTGATCCCCGAGCAATTCAACCATCATGGTCTCGGGGGGTATTTCCTTAAGTTCGACGACTCGCGACTCGCCGGGATTAACCTGATAGGGAGCCTCAAGCGTTTTTAGGATCTTTTCTTTTGCGTCCTTAAAGCAAAGCTGAAATTGAGTCACACTGCTTTCGGAAGAGTTTCGAAGCATCACTCGCAATGATAAATCATCCTGTTCTGTGCTCTCCCCACCCAACCTCGTCAGTGTTGCGTTATTCCCGGTAGCAGCTTTTACAACTCGCGGTATCACGCGGACTTCCTTAGGCCACTGATATTCTTCGAGTCGGTTGAGGCTTATGCCATTACTCAAATCGGTAATCAATACGATCTCACCACCAATCGTGTCGGTCGGATTTTGTTCGTTGACTACCCCTTTCAAGGTTTCCGCTGCGATCGTCAAGGCTTGTCCAAGGTCCGTCGACTCCCAAGTAGGCGAAAGCGTTCCTACAGCGCTCACAAGGCTGGCCGTACGATCGGTCGCGGGAAGATCCTTGATCGCATCGAAGGAAAGAACGGGGCGAATGCTAGAGTTGTATTGATAAACAGCAACAAGATCCTGTGGCTCCGCTTCGCGGATTGCTTGGTCAATTAATTTCTGAGCTGCAGGCCAAACATCCTTCCGACGCATACTTGCGCTCGTATCTACCAATATCAATCGCTGCTTTCCTACCGTCCCCAAATCCGTCAGCGAACTGCTACGCAGGAAGGGACGCATAAAGGCAAAAGCAATCGCCAATAACGCCAAGGCACGCATCAACAGTAAGAACCACTGATCCAATCGACTCCGTTTAGTCAGCCTCGGTGGTGAAGGTGACAGAAACATCAGCGAGCTAAATACTTTTTCGCCCCTCGGTCTTCGCTGGATCAAATGAAAAAGTATCGGTAAACCGATGGTCAGAGCTGCGAGCAGATAGAGTGGCGTTAGAAAGCTCATGAGGAACCTCGCCTCCCTACGACTGCTCGATATCTACCCGTCCCAGAACCTCGCTTGGACTGAAGATGCAATAGTTCAAAGAGCGCACCTTCCAAAGGTTTGTCGGTCAACATCGTCGTAAACTCGATTCCATTGCGACCTAGAATCTCTGTCAACTGACGCTCATGTTCTTTAAAACGAGATTGATAAGCTTCACGTTCACGGTTTGGATCCACGTAAATTTTCTTACCTGTCTCGGAGTCGACTAAAGTGATCGGTTCATTTCCCGATAGTTCAACTTCCATAGGATCAAGGACTCGCATCACCATCAACTCATGACGCCGTGCTCGCAGAAAGGCTAAACGTTTTTCGAGCTGATCGAGCGGCACCAGAAAATCCGAGATCAAAATCACCAAGCTTCGATGATGTAACACCTCCGCCAACATCTCTAAGGGTGCAAGCAGATCGGTCGAGTTACCCCGCGATTCGATTTCCAACGCGGCCAGCACTCTCTGCATCTGACCAGGTCGATGCCTTGCAGGGACAAAATCAACCATCTTGGATTCAAAGGTGACACACCCGATCGCGTCTCGTTGCAGATGAAAGTAGTAGGCGAGTGTTGCAGCTAACGTTCTTGCGTAATCACTTTTGGAATAGCCTGTTGAACCAAAACGCATCGACTTACTTTGATCCATGGCCAAATAGCAGCGACGATTCGTTTCATCCTCAAATTTTTTGACATAGAAACGATCGGATCGAGCGAACAGTCGCCAGTCGATCGTCCTTGGGTCATCACCAGCCGTGTAGGGACGATACTCACTGAATTCGACCGAGAAGCCATGTAGCGGACTGCGATGCAGGCCATTGTAGAAGCCATCGACAACCGCCTTGGCGCGCAGTTGTAGATTCTTGATCCGCATCAAAGCTGCTGGATCCATTCGCTCTGCAAGTGTCGGTTGTTTGGTTCGTCCCTCAGTGCTCATCTTCACCGCTCATTTACCGCAACGGTATCGATCAGTTTCTTGATGCAATCCTCTACGGTGATTCCTTCTGCCTCAGCTTTATATCCTAACAGGATGCGGTGCCTCAGAGCTGGTAGGGCAAGCGTCTTGATGTCATCGATCGTGACATGAGAACGCCCCAGCAGCAATGCCCTCGCTTTACTTCCTAGCACGATCATTTGCGCCGCGCGAAGGCCCGCTCCCCAGCTAACCCATTCGTTGATAAAAGGCAAAGCCTCGGGGCGTCCTGTTCGAGTTGCCGCTACTAATCGAACCGCGTAACCGGCTACTTCCGTAGCGACCGGCACATCTCGAACGAGCTGATGAAAGGCGAGCACATCCTCGCCCGTAAAGATGGGCTCAATCTTTTCCGGCTTCTTTGAGGTCGTTGCCAAAACTACCTGTAATTCTTCATCATAGGGGAGATAATCAACGTGAACATTGAACATGAAACGATCCAACTGCGCTTCGGGCAGAGGATAGGTTCCCTCCATCTCGATGGGATTCTGCGTCGCTAGAACAAAGAAGGGTTCAGGCAATGCATAACGTTGGCCGGCAGCGGTGACTTGATGTTCCTGCATTGCTTCCAAAAGGGCAGCTTGCGTCTTCGGTGGTGTTCGGTTGATTTCGTCCGCCAAAATCACATTTGCAAAAATAGGACCTTTAACAAATTGCATCGACCTGCGACCATCCTCGCGCTGCTCGAGAATTTCCGTACCCGTGATATCCGCAGGCATTAGATCGGGCGTAAATTGAATTCGGCGAAAGTCTAAATGAAACACTTGCGCTAACGACCGTACCAGCAACGTCTTCGCTAAGCCAGGTGCTCCGGTGACCAAACAATGAGCACCTGAAAACAAGCAGATCAACAGTTGCTCAATGACATCTTTCTGACCCACGATCGTTTTCGAGAGCTCTTTCTCAATCAACGCTCGACCTTCACGTATGCGTTGAACCAATTGCGATTGCTGTTCGATATTGTTCACTTCCACACTCACCGCTGTCTCTCTTTCGTTGAATGGTCCGCTCAGTTTTGGAATGATGGCGAGTCCTTGTGAGGACTAATTAGTGCCGAAATGGTCGCAATCTCAATGCGTCATTGCGTAGGTGACGATGTTGATTCCCATCGGATAAGCTTTCTTTACGGAGAACTCTTCGAAGTACCAGGAGTTTTCTCCCTCTCGTTCCCAGCCATCTCCAAGATCGCTGTTATGGCAAATGAACACCATGATTCGGCCAGCGTCATCGGAAATAGATCGATAATGCGGAATACTTGTATCGGAACCATAGCGAGGCTCCCAAGTCATGCCACTTTCCCGCCCCGCCCAAGCGGCGTTGATCGATGGTACTTGTGGCTTTTCCTTCAGATCGTAAACGCAGTGAAAGATCTCATGCTCAAGCGGCACTTCTACGATTTCCCTATCTGGGAAAACGCGTTTGATTTGACTTTCAAAGTTCAGCCACTCTTCTTCGCCCCAAAAATCGTCGACCATCATGAAACCGCCGTTGAGACAGTAGCGCCGCAGCGCCGCCACTTCTTCATCACTGAAATAGAGATCGCCGGGCTCGATCATGTAAACAAAGGGGTAATCGTACAACTTCGGGTCGGTCAACTCGACGATCACAGGATCAGGATTGACTTTCAAGGAAGTCAATTGCTGCAGGCGTAACGAAAAGTTGAGATCACTATCAGGAAAATCGGTAGCCCATCGACCACCACGATACCCGTAAGAATCGTACTTGATACGAGCAAAAGTAAACAAATCCTTTTCGAACTTTTTCTCCGTCTCCCATCGAGGTACATCACCCCGATCGACATTAGTCCAATCACGTTGTCGCCATCTTCCACCGCGACCACCCTGCCACATCTGCGCAAAGGCGATGGTGATCAGACTCAGAAATGAAAGCGATAAAGCAAACAAGGTAATCCAGGCACGATTCTTTCGAACTATCATTTCGAATTCTCCTTGGCAGGGATCGGTTCAGGTGGTCCTGGCTGCTCGTCGGGTGCGAAGGTGCGAGTTTCTTGACCTGAGTCGGCTACAATCTGAGAAAGCAACTTGAGTGCTTCCCGGTATCGTGGCGCTTCTTCGATTGCCATCAACGCATGGCGTTTCGCTAAATCAACTTGCTGATTCGCCAAGCAAGCCTGCGCGTATCGGAGATGAGCCTCAGCGGGATCAATCGGCTTGAGTTGCAAGATCGACCGCCACGACTCCGCAGCGATCGGTATTTGCCGGAGATCCTCTGCTGCTTCCGCTCTAATACGATGAACGTCAGATAGAAATGGATTAACCGCTAGTATCTCGGCCGTCCATTGCAAGACCTCAGATTGTTTGCCGCTTGCTTTATCCAACTCGATTAATCGCCTGAGGGCGTCGATCGCATCTGAGTTCCTTGACACAATCTCCACAAGCGACTTTCGTTCTTCATCAGCCTGCTTCAGCTTCCGATAGACGATAGCTCGCAGTGCATACACACCCGAAGAGGAAGCATCGTCTGGCATTATTTTCTGCCAGCGATCGAGCAATTGTAGAGCATCCTCGTATCGCTCGACTTCAACCAGCTTCAACACTGCGCCACGCAGTAACGCAATGTTGTTTGGATTTTGGTCAAGTAATTGTTGCCACGGATCCCAATCGCTACCTGTCGGTAAATCGATCTTTGTAAAGTCTCCCTTCGACGACCATTCGCTGGCAGCCTGTCGCGCATACTTCTTAAACTCAAGATCGAGTTGCTCAAGCGAACCTGCATGACGCTGCAGTGCGTCTTGAATGGATAATCCTTTCGCAAGGCTATCAAGAATTTGCTGCAACGCTTCGATGCCGAATTTCTCGACAATAAATCGTACAGCTAAGCTGGACTGGAAATATGCAAATTGCAATTCCATAGGAGACTTCGCTTCCAGAAACGCCGCGCTCATCTTGCTCAGCGGCCGCAAATACGATCGCGGTTGCGGTGCAACATTTTCTGTTCCACCGCCCAATCCTCCAGATCCAGTCGAAGCTACTACACTCGCTTTGTTATCAAGAGGTTCTCCCAAAATCATCGCTCGATAGGTTACATCCATCGGCATTCCCCATGATCGCTTGCGTTCGGTCTCCTCATAGACTGAGATTCCTTCGCTCAGCCATCGTGGCATGCGGTTCTGCGATTTCTGCAAGGTGACTACGTGACAATATTCATGCCACAATACCGATTGCCAATTGCTTGGTGATTCCCCTTGCGCCGCGGGTGAATTTGCAGTGATCAACCTACCGAAACAGACTCCCAAGAATCCCTCGCCCCCCGGCATTCCAAAGGTACGAATTGCGAAGTCGGATTGATTGGGAAAAATCTCAACATAAATCGGCTCGACTAACTGGGACTGATATTTTGCGACCAGGACTCTCCGAGCCTCCGATAACAATTCCAAAACCGATCCACCATACAACTCCGCTTCGGCTGCTTCCATGCGAACTACAAAACCTGGAATTTCCAGTGTGGTAAACTTATCTAGGTGCTCTTGCAATTGCCGGAGGTTAAAGACAGTAACGTTGTAACTATCTTTCTTGCGAACTTCTGCGACCAAGGCCCAGCCTTCATCGGTTTGTCCGAGACGCAAAAGATCCTGCGCAAGTTGCGACTTGGCGGGAAGATACTCAGCATCCATCTCCAGAGATCGACGCAGATACTTCACTCCCTCGCTGAATAGATAATGCCGCGACAATTTACTGCCGATGACGAAATCCACTTCCGGATTCAGTGGCCACTTTTCCAATGCCTTCTTACGTGATGCTTCTTCTTTTTCAAACTTGCCTGACAGATGAGCGATCACGGCTCGCAGCGCCCACAGTTGCGGTTGATATGGATTAACTTTCTCCACTTCGGCAAGAATCTTTTCAGCATCGTCATAAGCTTCGGCATCAATTCGCATTTCCGCCGCCAAGAGCAGACTCTCGGGATGATGTGGATTCAACGTCAATGCTTTCTGCAGAGAGGCAGACATCTTCTCGCTGTTGCTTTCAGACCAAGCGCGTGCCATGAGATAGGCAATCTTAGGATCCTCAGGCTGCAGTTTCGCCGCTACATCAAGTGACTTCAGGGCAACTGCGTAATCCTCTTTTTGCAGAGCGAGTTCGGCACTCGCAATATGAGCATCGACCATCTTCGGATCTTGTTTGAGCGCCCGATCGTAGCATTGCTCAAGTACCTTGCGTGCGTCCTCTCCGATGGAAAGAAAGTAGCGACCTAACGGAATAAGTTGTTCTCGAGTTGTGTATTGCCAAGGAGCTCGCTCGATCATCGCGGGAATCGCATCGAGTTCGGCGCGGCTCTTCCCCTCTTGGCGATTGTAACGCAACACATCGATCGCTTGTAGACGAAGCACTAGACTGCTTGAATAGCGATCCTTGACTTTTTCATAGACGGCGAGAGCTTCCTCATACTTGCCGGTGGTCGAGTAGGCTTCAATAAGCAATCGAGCCCAACCTTCATTCCAGGTTCCCACGTCAACTTTTTCCTTGGCGATCTCAATACACTTTTCGTATTGACCAGACCAAAGAAGTTGCCTGCACTCATCAAGCTCTGCGGCGGGTAATGTCAAACAGCTCGCCAAAACCAATAGCCAGAAGTAGTAGAGCGAGTGCGAATAAAATCTGCGACGCACTTGATTTGAATTACCGTGCCCAGGAAAAGATTCGGAGCCTAATTCTCCGGAACGTTTGATTCGCATTCTGACTTCCATCTCCATCCTTTCTAACCACCGTGATTGTGGCGACTTTGGGGATGTCAGTGCAAGAAAAATCACTCCATTATCAGCAAATTCATCCACATGGACCAACGCGAAAAACACCGCAAAGCAATAGTCACCCGGATGCTATTGGTGCAAATCTTTTCGAATTTGAAAATCGTTCGTAAGTTCGCCTTATAGCGATGGCCAGAAATCAGAAAAAGAAATCTATGGAATCAATCTGATGCCAAAGCTCTTTGAGTTCATTCCGAGAGCGAAACGAAAGAGAAACTGGTCGGAATCAGATTCCAGCGGCAAGTGTCGCCACTGCAACTACTTCAATCGGGAATCCAACGTGATTACCAATTCGTTCAAAGGTTGATCTTTTACAGTTGCTTTGATGCCAGAGGTGGCATAGTCGCCATAGCGAGGTGGGACACGTTTGCCGTGATTATGCGACTTGAAACTTAGATCCTCAGTGATGATCAATTGCTGGATGATAATTTGATGGGATCCCGCAACAGCTCCATCGCCAGGTTCCCAAGTAGTCAGCATGAAGGATCCATCCTTTTCTATGATTCCGCGCGCAGTAACCATGTGGTCGAGAGAACGAAATTCGATGGTGCCGAGCTGACAAGGCTCGTTGTTTTCAAAGACAACCTTCCCTTTGACAGGGTAAGTTGCTGGACGACTTGGTCCGCATCCTGCAAAGGAAACAAGGGAGCAAAGAAGTATTAACAATGCTGCAGATCGAGGAATCATGTTTGATGTCAGGTTGAAGGTGATTCGCTTCGTTAAGTAGGCAGATAGACCGCGAAGAGTGCTGAATTCACTCCTCTGGTACCGAGATGTATTCAGAGTTTCGGCGGTTTGATAGTTGTCCTAGGAAGATCGTATCCATCGCTAGATCAACCGTACGTACACTGCCATCAGCCATAGCAAAGTGGGTTACGGCAGGATGCCAACTACCAAAAGCATAGTAGTTTGCGGATGTATCCATCGGGCCACGCCCCAGTGGCATACCGGGCCCTGTGATACGAGCCGAACTCGGTAGTGAATCACCATCGTAGATTGGCCCATCATCAGGAAACTGACCAATTAATTCGCGAGTGATATGCTTTTCACCAATCAAGATCGTGTGGCTTGTACCATCAACGATACTGGCGAAGCGAATTTTATCGAACCAATCAACCACTTGCCCATTTCGGCAAAAAGGGCGACTTGAAATCAATGCACCGTTTCCGTTACCGCCATAATAAAAATCTGTCGGAAGCCCAACGGCGCCGGGCGAAAGATCACCGTGGTTACCGGCGTAGTCGCCGAGTGCTCCACTGACCTGCCGACCTCCACCTGTGCCTGGAATCGGGCAACCACAAGGCAAGCGTCTTACTACTCCCGTTCCTCCAACCCAGGCAGTACCGATACCTTCAGAAGGTGAGCGTCGCGATGGGCAATAAAAAATCGATGATGTCGCTTCACGAACTTGTTGCTCGTGAGAATCCCAAGTGCCATAAATGTTCCAGCGCGAAGCGACGTTGTTCATTTCAATAAACGGGAGAATGTGCACAAACCATGTTGGCTGAGATCCACCACAAGTTCGGCTAGCATCATCGCCCGGCCGCGCGATCAATCGGGCTGGAGGAAGAACTTTCCGCGCGCTCTCAAAATTGTGTATCGCTAACGAGAGTTGGCGAAGATTATTGCTGCACTGCATGCGTCGAGCAGCCTCGCGAGCAGACTGCACCGCCGGTAGCGTCAAACCGACCAGAACACCGATGATCGCAATGACGACCAACAACTCCACCAATGTGAAAGCTGGTCGAATATTTTTTTGAATTGACATGCAACAGTCCGGGATAAAAGTCTTGGTCAGAGTTGCTTATAAGTCTCTATCAACGTGACTCCATTCAAAACCGCACACCATCGTCATTCTCTTAGATCTCGCCCCAGCAGGCTAAGCCATTCTGGAGTCTGCACTCCAATTCGCGTCTCTATAGGATAACCTGTCGTAAAGTTTTTCCCATACTTCTAGGGACTTACTCCAGGTTCGACCCACCAGATTGAGTGCTTTTTACCGATTTTGCAGCCTTTAAACTCTGTGACTTTAAAACCATAGCTGAGGTTCCCTACGAACTTTGGCTTTGGCCAACTATTTCTTGGACTCTAGACACCTGGGAACATGGAAGAGCTTGGGCGTTTGACGATCGCTTCATTTGGCCCTTGCTCTACCGCACTTTGCTCTCATAATTACGACCGAAGGATGGCTGAATTTTGAATCCTCCATCTCCATATAGTTGCCTTAAGATCACCTCTCCTTCGAGCTTAGCATTGGCTGTTCACCCTTCATGACACAATGATCTCACGTCCCCGTAGCTCAACTGGATAGAGCGTCGGCCTCCGAAGCCGAAGGCTGTGGGTTCGAATCCCGCCGGGGATATTCTTCTTGACGGTTTGCTTTGAAAGAAAAGTCAACCGCAGTCATGCGGTACAACTGGACCAAACAGAAGCTTGCTCACTTCTCATTGAGCCACTCGATTCGCGCAATCTGAAACTCCATGGTATTTATTTTTTCGGTGGCTTGATCCCCATATCCTTCATGAGGATTTGCATATCTTCCCAAACCAATTTTTTCGCGTCGGGATTCCGCAGCAGATAAGCAGGATGATAGGTCACTAGTACCTTCGCACCACGATAGTTGTGAAACTTTCCTCGCAGCGAACCGATCGAAACATTGGTTTGCAAGATCGCTCTTACTGCGACAGCTCCGAGACAGACGATGTACTTGGGCTGCAACACTTCAAGTTGCATCTCGAAAAAGGGACGACAATTCTCCACCTCTTCCGGAGCAGGGGTTCGGTTATTGGGTGGTCGACAACGTAACGAATTCAAAATGTAGACATCCTCTGGCCTTCGCAATTGCGAAGCCTCAATGATCTTATCGAGCAACTGGCCTGCTCGTCCAACGAACGGAACGCCCTGCTTGTCTTCATCCGCTCCCGGAGCCTCACCGAAAAAACAAACCTTTGGATTCAGACAGCCATCACCGAAAACAGTCCTCGTCCGATAGGCAACCAGTTCAGGGCACTTTTTACAAGCAGCAACCTGCTTCTTCATTTTTTCGAAACGACTTTCGCGCTCCGTTAAATCGAGCACAGGCAATTTCCAACTGAAGTCCTGAGCGGGTACTACGGAACTTGAAGGAAGCGAATCATTAGCGGCTGTTGTCTTTTTCGCTCGGGCCAATTCGTTCTCCTTGGAATCCTCTTGAGACAAAACATTGACGGATGGAGTTATTGCCGAACTGTTTGTAAGGGGGCCACTGGCCACCGAACGCACGACGGGCATTGGGGACGCTGAAGCAGCAGAAGTTGGCACGGGTCCAGTAACCATCGCTGAACCAACCGAGACACGCGAAGCGACATCGATACCAACGCCTTCAGGCCGGATCATCCAACGCAAACCGCTGCGATGATAGGACTCGAGCAATTGCCTCGCTGCACCGAGCAACTCGCCTTGCTCGATGAACTCCTGACCGCGCGTCTCTTTACTACTCTGACCGTCCATCGACTGCTCTACTTCTGCGCTCTAGCTCTCTATAACGATTGGCCCAGATCCGACTGACAAATTTACGCCAATACGCTTATTGCTAAAGATTCTTATCCCAAGCCTTCATGCGCTTCCCAAGTTTAGCAATCCTCGATGAGATTGTGGGATGCGATACACTAGAAGTTGGTCAAAAAAGCAATGATTGTCGGCCCCAAAAAGCCTTTTGACCAACATCTGATTCGTTCTCTTTGCCAGAAGACTAAGAAGAGACCGTCACCGAAAAAGCCCCATGACTTTCAAGTTGCTGACGATGCTCTGGGTGACAGGTGAATAGTAACACTTGGCAACTCCCAGCAAATGAGTTTAGAGCTTTAGCTGCCGCATCTCGACGCTGCGGATCCATATCCGTCATAGGATCATCCAGCAGCAAAAATCCATCTTGCTGTTTTCTGTAGAGTTCGGCCAAGGCCAAACGAGTCGCTAACGCTAAGGAACCGAGAGTTCCCTGCGAAAGGAGCGACGATGCAAGCTCTTTCTCCCCGACGATTGACGAAGGCACCGTTCCCTCAAGCTTCACCTCTCGATAGCGTCCTACGGTCAAAACTTCCAGTTGTCTAGCGATTGCCTCGCGCAGTTCACGGAGTGGATCAATATTGCCCCGCTGCGTCACGATCTCCCTTAATTTTGCGCGAATTCGCTCTAGCGATTGCGCTCGTTGCTTGACTCGCTCAAAAGCCTGTTCGGCATCGGCTAATTGATTACTCAACTCCTCAGCTGTTTTCTCAAATGGCAACGCTTCCAACGCCGCCTTCCTAACCCTTGCGTCCTGTAATTTTGCAGTGATTGCCTTCAAATGCTCGTCACTTTCACGTACCTTGGACTCGAATTCCTCGATCGACGTAAAGTTTTCAGGTAGTGAAGGAAGTACGCTTAGTTCATTATCGCTTCTTAATAGGCTTGCTCGCTCATCTAGGACCTTACTCATGAGGTTATCCACGCTGGTATACTCTCGCTTCCAACGCTCCAAATTGTCACGATCTCCCTTTATCGCATTTTGTTTTTCATTTCTACTGACCGATAAGCGTGTGATCTCCTCATCAAGAACAGCAACCGATCTGGTCTGCTCCAGTGCGTCAAATTCAGCAACTCTGCTCTGCCAATTCTCGAAACTCTCTTTCTGCAACGCGGATTCATAAATCTTCTTTTTCGTCTCAACATCTTTCGCGATGCTCAGGTACTTATTGCAGGCTTGCTGAACTTCATCCAGTGAAGGTAATCCTAGTTCGTGCAAGCGACGATCACGCAACTCTGTCTTTACTCTTTTTGTCTCAAAAAGTTTATCGATGTCTTCCTGAGCGTTCTTGATCGTGATCGTCAAATCCTCAGTGACAATACGGATCTGTCCAGACGCCTCACCTTGCCACGCTTGTTCCGGAGTGAGCGATACCCTTTCCTCTGGCTGATCGCCTCTGCGGACCGTAACGGTCGCTGGACTTTTGGTCTCCAACTGAGCAGCCAATTTCTGCGCGTCAATTTTGATTTGTAACTCTCGAAGACCTAGTTCGAGTGCAGATAGATCCTTAACTTGTGCCTCGTCAATTTTCTTCGCTGAGCCAAGCCGTTTGTTTGAATCCTCCCATTCGCGTTTTTTACTACAGATATCATCGAAGCTTTTCTTTAGATGCTCGAGTTGCTGTCGCTGCTGCGCGATTTTTTTCTCTTGAGTCGTTTTCTGTAACACAACTTCGATCTGATCCAATTCTTCTTGACGGCTCATGATGTTGGTATCGATGCTGGGCCACACCTTAATGATTTCCATGAAGGTTTTTAAACGATCTGAAGACTGTTTTTTTTGCAGTTCCAGCAACGCTCTTTTTTTCAAGCCATCCAATAGGGGACGGTACTCACCCAGAAATGCGTTACATTCATTTCCCTCTCCCTGCAGTTTCGACAAAATCGAGTTTACCTGATCCAGCTCTTCTTCATTTTTCCGGACCTTGTTGCGTTCCTCGCGAATCCTCTCCTTATTGTAGTATTCCTGCAATAGCGAGCCTATTCCTTGCTTCCATGGATTCCCGATACCGCGACCATTTTCTGGTCCATTTTGCAAACGATCCCAGCGAGAGTAGTAATCCACTTCTTGCTGCGCTAACTCACTATCAAGTCGATCCGCGGAAATGTCTCCAGGAATCGCAGCAGCTCCTTCTAGGTAAGCATGCACATCGGCGATTTGCGATTTGTCCTCGCGGAGTTGTTCCAAGGTCTTGCCCAATTCCGCCTGATTAATGAAAAGCACTTTCTGCCACGTTGCCAAATCAAGTTGGCTGAGCTCCAAGATTTTATCCTGGACCGCTTTGGCATCCGCGATGGGCGCCGTACGCGCAGAACTCAACTCACAGCTTTGATTAATGCCCCATCGCTTTACAAGCTTCCAAGTCTCACCAGCAACTTCAAAGCAAACAGTAACTTGCGCGTGATCACCTCCGGGGGATGGATAGTACCGCCCCATCTGATCACGCAACTTGCCTGGTGTCAGATTGGTAGGCGTGAATAGAGCATTCCAAAGAGCGCGACTGAGCGTACTTTTCCCGAATTCGTTTGGGGCTTCGATTACGTTCAGGCCACTGCGGAATTGAATCGTTCGATCCTGAGAAGCAGCAAATGGGTGCAATCGAACACTGAGGATTTTCATTATGGGTTTTCCTAATTATCTCTTGAGTGATTCGATAATTTCCAGGGCGATATGCGCATCGTTGGGATGGGACGAATCGGTCAACAGCGCTTGCAGCAACTGGTTGGGGAGAGTTCCTGCCGCAAAGCGACTTGCGATTTCAGAGGGGGTTAGTAGTGTTGCTATTTCCTGATCGATACTGACATGAAAAAAACGAGGTGTGATTTCAGCCAGAAGATCACGTAATAATTCCTGATCCTCTATCGACAGTCTGCCAGAGACAATCAAATCCAACACAGTGCTTTGGGCATCGAGTTCAGCACAATTCGTTCGTAGTCGCTGCAGGTCCAGCGAGCTTTGAAGCTCTTGCTTAAGTCGAACGAATCTTATCCCTTCAGTGATTACTGGTTCAAAGCGACAAGCCCCTCCGAGTTCCAACTCGATCCACCAAGCCTGCGCGGGACGAGTTACTTTCACTGAATCAGGCGTAGGAATCCCTGGCATAAAGTAGAGAGGTTTACCGGTGCTTCCCGGTTCGGGAAAGGGAACATGGATATGACCTAGCAACCATGTATCAACTTTGGCAGCACGTAGCGCTTCCTCAGTCATATTGAAGTAACGTTGATTGTCGTCCAAGCCGAGTCCTTCAACATTACCGTGAGCTAATCCGATATGTAGTTTATTTGGCAACTTAGCGATATCATTTACCCAACCAATGACAGGCGCATCGCTGTATTTAGTTGGACAAGGGCAAGCATAGAACACGACGGGGATATCATCGACCGTGAATTCCTCCGATTGTGGCTTCAGGAGTGGTACAATAGTGGTGCCATGTATCGCTTGATTAAAAGCTCGCCATAGCTTGCTTTCCTCTCCTTCACAGTAGTCGTGATTTCCCGCTAGTACCAGGACGGCTTCACCCTCGAATCGTGCGAGTATGTCAACTGTTTTTTTAACATCCTCGGCCTTAACGGTCACCTTATCAAAAAGATCCCCGCTGATGGTTACGAAGTGAGCTTTCCGCTGGTTAGCAATATTGATGATTCGCTCTAATGCATCGAAACGCTCTTTGATCAATCGCTGCTGAATACCGGGTGGATATTGTCGAAACGTAATACCAATATGATTGTCGGCGGTGTGTAAAATTCGTACGGGCATAATTCGTTAGTTCTTAAAAAGTAAAACGCGAAAATCTTTCGCTGTTTGTGGTCTATCTTTGATTAGTTTCCTGATCCAATTTCAATCGATCCGACATCTCAGCGGAATTGCGTCGAAAAAATATCCGAACCATTCGGCAAGCTTCATCTGACAGGTCAACACGGCTCGTGCATCTTAGTTAGCTAGCGCGGTCCAGTTTTCTGACACCTCAGCCAGTTTTCTTTCGGTAATGAGACCCTCATCAAGTCGCTGAGTCAACGGCGAGAGAAAGCGTATTGTCTCTTCGCGACTACCAAGTCGAAAAGGTAATTTTCCTGCGAGCTGATAAAGCATACGGCTTTCATCACCACCGGTATGCGCTTCAATGATTTTCTGGAGAAATGACGTACGTCTTTGGTGATGTAAACGCCAATCGCCGCTGGGAATGGTTGGAGCTTGTTCAGCCCCAGCAACCAACCTATAAACCCATGCTTGCTGGGGTCCACCTTCACCTACATCGACGATGGTCCGAGTTCGCTGAAAGATCGAATGAGGCTTATCGTAACCCAAAAAACCTTCGATGCGGTCAAGTAACTTAATGGCACTAGACACTCGGGAGAGTCGCATAAAATCGCCATGAACTCGGTGGCCGTCACTGTCGCTATCGATCAAACCGGGATGGCTACCGAGATTCAGCAGGCGTCCAAAGACTTCAGCCATGACGGCACACTTTATACCAAATCTTTTTAAGAGATGAAAACGTGATTCATCTCGCATAAGTGTCCCATAAAAAAAGAAACGATCCTCTAGCGGTGCGCGGCGGTTGGCGGCAGCCGCCATGAGTTTGCGGCAGCCGATTCGATGCTGCCGGTAACCTTGCTGCACGATATTCAAATAGTGATCTGACGGTTTAACATATTTCTGCCGCTTATTGTCACTAACCATGTAGGTCAAAACAGGAACAAAATCGCCGATGCCATTAATCACCTTCACGTACTTTCTCTCGTACCAAGTTGGCACTCCTTCTTTGGCGTCCAGCGCGGCAAGCGCTTCTTCATTGACTTGGAAGATGACTCCTGCAACACACTGACCAAGCCGCGGTCGAACATCGAGAACACCACCGCCTCGAGAAAGCGACTCACAGGTAAAGGCAAGCTCGTAATCGGGTAGTTCAGCATGAGCTACATAATCAAATTGAATATTGGTATAGCGATGACTTTCACACCACTGGCGAAAATCCTCTTCATTCAAATTCGAACCATACGCGAAGTAAAACTTGGTTGAACCACCATTTGAGTTTTCTGTACTTTCCATTAAGACCATTCCTCCTCTTTTCGAATCGTGCCGTTTCGTGAGACTCTTTTTCCTTAGGCCTTCTGCTTTTCTAAACCTCTACTAGCTCGGATCCGAGCCCATTATTTGACGAGTGATCCGCTGTGTTTTTTCATAGTGGTTTTGACGCATTCCGAAACTTGCCGTTGTTTGAAATGAGTCGATTGTGCGGTTTATCAATGGATGGGTTGGCCTAACACCAGCTTTTTGATTTGGGGACAAGTTCCGCTTCGAATCTGGATTAACGGCATCAAGAACCTGTCTTTTATGTAGACACAGCTTTTCAGGTTTGGATCACTAAATTTAGTTGTCGGTTATCGCAGTGATGCCCCCGCTGCTCTCGCCTGATACGTACTTGCACCATTCGGTTTCCGCAAAGGCTCTCACCAATATCGATCTGTAAGTATTTAGTGGGATCGTGGCTGCTAATGAGGTGCAAAGCGCGATGGAAAGGAAGTTAATTAATAGCAGCGAGCAACCACCGGGCTTTCGCAAGCCACCGCGCAACATCCGCATAGGTTCTGATTCGTAACCCAATTTACGGAGAACTCTTCGTTTTTGATTGCCGTAAAAACGAAATGGTTTAAGCAGCGAAGTAATGCCAGCTTGCTTTTTGATACGCCGCTTGGCTCGGGTGATTCCTAGGATGGTTTTCCACGACGGTCGCCGATAGCGAAAAAATCTCATGCTATTCCCTTAGAAACCTAAAAGGTGAAATCAGTTCATCCAGTTTCTAAATAGACGACAAACCGCAGGCCGGATCCCCCTGAAGAGATTCACTGAACATGGGTCGAACCCCCAACGGTTCAATCACCCGAAGTGAATCGCAAAAACAGGATTGGTCTCAGCACGCAGTTCTCGTTATTTTAACGCAATGGAGGTTAGCAAGGAGCTGTGACACCTTTGGTCACTTGGAGGTATTTTTTTGCGAAACGCCTATCTTTTTACTCCCTTTCCAATTTTCTCGGGCGAAGACAACAGTTGACCTTTTCCGTGGGCAGGAATCCGGCACCTAACCCCATTGGACGAATCCCCTCTCACGGTTGGTGCCCAGTGAATCAGTTCGCTGGGAGGTTCATATCTTTTTTCAGCGTGGACACTCAGTGTGGGCTCTTATTGTGTGATGGAGAGAAGTTACTCTCGTTGGCCCCTCCTTCCGCACTCGACGATAGGGAGGTGGCATGGTATCTTCCGCGGAACAAGCCACTTGGTTGTGATACTGTAACCACAGGCACCATTCGTTCCAAATTAAATACCGCACCATCAAAGTTCCTCTGAGGTATGCCGTGAGAAAACCACTGATTGCTGGAAACTGGAAAATGAACCTCCTTCGCGACTCAAGCGTTGCCTTGGTTCATCAGTTGCTCGACAAGTCCCGTCCTTCTGACAAGGTCGAAATCGCTGTTTGTCCACCTTCGGTTTACTTGCATGATGTCGGCTCGGCGCTGCGAGGTAGCCACATCGCGTTGGGTGCGCAGAACATGTACCACACCGATGAAGGAGCTTACACGGGAGAAATCAGTGGGAAGATGCTCAAGGACCTCGGCTGTCGCTATGTGATTCTTGGTCACAGTGAACGTCGACAGCTAATGGGTGAGACCGATGCAAGTGTCAATCTCAAAGTTGTAGCTGCATTGAAGATTGGTTTAATCCCGATCGTTTGTGTTGGCGAAACGCTGGAGCAGCGGGAAGCGAATCAAACGCAGCAGGTGGTTCGCTCTCAATGTGAAGGATCGTTAGCAGGGCTGACGGCTGATCAAGTCGCAGGATTGGTTCTTGCCTACGAACCGGTTTGGGCGATTGGCACAGGTCGCACGGCAACACCAGCTCAGGCCGAGGAAGTTCATGCGGACATACGAGCCTTGCTAACTAAGCACTTTGGAGCCGATTCGGCGCAGCGTGTTCGGATTCAATACGGCGGTAGTGTTAAGCCAGACAACGCACGTGAATTACTGAGCCAGCCGAACATCGACGGTGCTTTAGTTGGTGGCGCATCACTCAAGGCGGACAGCTTCATTCCGATCATCGATGCTGCCGGCTGAGGTATTACCCTGAGCGGCACGCAATGGATAGCGCTGTCGCACTTCAGCGATGTGGGGTGATGCATTGGAGGATAACGCGATGGCTAACCAGCCATCGCGAAATTCCAATTGCGAGACACTGAGTCCGTCGAGACGCGCATCCTCGGATATCTTCGTACCTAGCAATGGGATCGTCGCGTGCTTGCTGAAAACCTTGGAGAAGATCAATCGGATGGGAACGCGTTCGCGAATACCTAGGCGATAGCCATCGATGCTGATCGGACCATCATGCGTTAAGGTTGCACGCAAACCATCTACGTCCGCTAAGTAGCTGGTTCGAACGATGAATCGCTCCAAGTGAATTCCATCCTCTTGATGCAATTCGGCGATGCGAAGCGTCAACCAAACTTTACCTCGATCAAACTCGACAGAGATCGGACGATAGGGAGCAAAACGAATCGAGACATTGTTAGGAATATCCGCCCCCACATTAAGCGACTCATTTCCCATCGATGTTGCCAGTCGTTCGCAAAGCTCCTTGAGTGGCCACATTCGATCACCGAGCCCAAGTTGTGCTACGGTATTATTCAATGCAGACTGATGAATTTGCACACTCAATTCGCTGTCGCCAGGTGCGCGTGGCCGTGGGGTGTGAGCAGCCAATTGGGTCTGGGCAGCGACTCGATAACGAACCAACAAACGTTGCTCGGTTGTCTGTAGGTCAACAACCAAGGGATTCAACTGCAATCGTTCTAATGGTTCGAGCACCTTGTCAACTAGTTTTTCTTCAGCTTGGGACAACTGCTCTTTCAATGACTTATCAACTTCGCTATCGACCTGCTGTTGTACAATGCGTTTGACTAACGTCTGTGCAACTCCTCGTTGCTCTTCGACCTGTTGGGCTACGATCGCTCGGAAAAATTGATTGATGACCGGGAGGGGATCGAGGGTCGTATCCATGCGCTGGAGTCGATCGTCAATATGAACCGAGGTACCACTCTTTTCGACTTTCAGTTCCCGCGTGTCGATTCGCAAGGATCGCTTAGTGACCACTTCGGTATCTTGTCGGTTGAATAGAGTTGCTGGACCTTTTACGCTTCGCGTTTGCGCTTTGATAAACCCATTGACACCTAACTCAAGTTGCCAAGCGGAATCCGATGGAATGAAATCGATAGAAAGCTTGGTCAGAACTTGGCTATCGCCCCGCGTATCGGCTCCAAGAATCTTCTGGCGTACCGGTCGATACTCCCAGTCGCGTTTTGGAAGCATGCGTTCTACAAAGTTTTTGGACACGGCAACACGAAGATTCGCATTGCGATAAAAATCGTTCATCGCATGAGCAATCTGAACTAGTTCAGGCTGAGGGGAGAATCGCAGATTCTGCAACGAGTCTGCTAAGCTTGCTCGGCAGCGATTAATGGGATCTTCTTCAAGAAGCTCCAGGTCAACGAGCATCCTTCGATAGTTCACCGGTTGCTGAGCCCAAGGATAAAGTTGTTCTCTCAGGATGGCGATCGCCTCCCGTTGAACGAAGTCTTGCTGATCCGGTGTTAGGCGTTGCCAAGTCACTCGGGCGAGAAATTTCCTAGCGATTGGGCTAGTAACTTTTGCATCAAACGTTTCTTGCTTTAGCAGGGTGTCGATCTCGTCCAGTAGCAAGTACTTTCCCCAACCTTCCGCATCACCTGTCTTTGCGACAAGCTGCCGAACTTTTTCAAGCGATACACGCATCGACTGGGGAGACAGGTCAGAGGTCTTAAGTTCGACGAGCTGAATGTTGGGTTTTTGCAAAGCTTGCCAGATCGAGTGCCACACGACAATACGCCGCTGTAGGGCATAGATAGCGACTCGAAGCCGATATGCTGTTTCGCGATCCGTGATTTGCTGAGCTAAAGTTTCCCCTTCGGAAATCAGTCCGTTAATTGTTTCAAGGCATACAAGGGACTCTTCGCTCTTGAGTGAATCGAGTCCCCACAAAGTAAATAGCTGCTGTTCGATTTCGTCATGCCATGTGCTCAGCGGAGAATCGGCGGCGAGAGGAGATTCCATCAGCCGGTCTAAGGCTGCAATCAGAGCAGGAGCTGCAGGCCACCCGCCGCTATCCAGAGGACGAGCTTGCAAGGGAACGGAAGGTAGTTCGCTCTGCTGATTAGTTTCATCTACCAGCCGCTTCACCGAAGCTAAGCGAGCACGCGAGGCGCCGAACGCTGGTTCAGTTGCTTCCAAAGCAGGATCAATCACTTCGCTTTCTGGAATCCCATCAGCGTCGCTATCAGGTATTGGAGCCAAAAGCGTTACCAGTGGAGCTGGTTCGAGGGGCTCACGCAAAATGTTTTGAGCCAGCAGAGCGCTGGATCGGAGAATAGGTTCTTCTATCTCAAAGGCCTCAACGTTGGCGATCGCTGGCCCCGCATCGGCAACAACAATCGGAGCTGGCCTAGTGGTGGTCGCTTCAACCTGCTTGACGGCGCGGCGTGCTTCGAAATGGATCCAGCCCCAGCGGCCTGATTCCACCTCGAATACATACATAACCACGGTGATCCCCAACGCCAGAAGCGCGATCAGAGACCATCGGTGTCGACTGCGAACCTTTTCCATGCCTAGCGAATCCCTCCGTCGCGTCGGCCGACAAGTGCTTTAGGGTCAGGCGGTAAAGCCCCCGTACGTGTCGCCGCACTTCCTTAGATCGGCTACTTGGGAGAGGTTGTCTCAAGAAGACTTTAAGCTTTTCCTCAGGTGTTGTGATAGAAAAGGGAAGATTTAGCGATTAGCAAGACTCTAGCATGGCCAAAAGCTCAATTCCTTACTAGCGGGTGGGTCGGCTGCTAGTTAGGACTTCACCTATTGCATTGGCATCTGGGAAATAACCTAGCAAGTAAGTATTTTGGCCATCGATAATTTCGACCTCATCGCTGACCCCCTGGGCAAGTCGACGATTGCCTACCATAGGCATCAGTTGAACGCGATGCTTACCTTTGGGAACTTCAACTCGTAGCACTTGTATCTCGCGTGGCAGTAAGCCCCAACAGCGAGTATCAGCAGACTCAAATGCTTCCCAGACCACTCCAGCGGCATCCATCGCGAGACTCGCCAGCGGAGTAGTGGCAGAGAGTGGATCCTTCGCCGCAAATACAGTTGCCTTCTTCACCACACGACGTGCGACGGCTCGGGCCATGATTTTAGGAATGGCTGTATCGTAGGTTTGCTCCGCCAAAAAGCCGATGTCGGTCATCGTCGCAGTTGGGCCAATTGACTGTCCATTGACGACCACTCCGATTCGATCCAATGATTTTGGGGGTATCACAACACGAGGAATCTTGATGGGCGCAAGTGTTGGAGGAACCGACATTGGTCCGACGGCCGATACGATGCGATCTGCAATCAGCAATGCGTCACTGGTTGCGTATTCCTCGACTTCGATTTTGTGCGGACCTCGTCCTACCAAGGCGAAGACGTACAACACGCCATGGCCCGGTGCACTATGGACACCACCTTTAACTCGGTTTAGATCCCATTTCAATGGCTCGCAGGTAGGGTTAAAGTCTAACGCTGATTGATAGTTGCGGATGGCATCGTCGTAATTGTTAAGCGTCGCTTCTCGGAGAACACCGCGAAGATAGTAACCGATGGCAAGCGGTCGATAGGCATCCGCGAATTTGGAAACGTTTTTCTGTTCCTGATCTTCGATCGCACGGCGATATAGTTGTTCCTGTTTTTCGTGAAGCTGCAAACTGTATGCTTCGGCATCCCCACCATCGTGCATAAGGTTGGCTAGGGAAAGGAACAAACGAAGTAGAATTTTTTCGTAGTCCTCTCCCGCGTAGGTTCGTGTTTGATCATCGGTGAAGTAGGACATAACACCTGAAGCGATGGTCTGTTGCTCTAATTGATCAAAACGATCGCGAATGGTCTGCAAGCGCTTTTCAGCTTCCTTGGGCTTGCCTTGGACCAAGTCTATCATCGCAAGATCGAGTTCAACGACGTCGGCTTCACGACGTTTCTTCTGCAGAGACGAGAACTCCTTTTCAGCTTGAGGAAGCTGATTCTTGTAGAATAAATCGCGAGGCTGCTGCAGGAAGTCGTTATGGGTCGAGCAACCTAAAGGTACCAGGGCTATGAGTACACTCACAGCGAGCCAAAGGTTCATCCGAGTAGCGTTGCTCATCATTGGATCGCGCAATTCCCAGAAAAACGCCTACAAGCTGTGAACTCAAGAAAGACCTATTGTTCGGATGCAAAAGGATTGTAGTTCCACCAACTGCCGACTCGCGATTTATGGTACCCCTTGCGAATCTCAGCCGACTGCTTCGAAGCGACACCAGTGTTAACATTGACCAGTTCAAGGGTCAAAAGATAATCGCGCTGTGTCGAATTATTTCGTTTGGTAGTGCCCGAAGTCAGAGTTGCGTAGAGGAGGTAATCCACTGGTTGACCTTGTCGCTCCAGCACGGCAGTAAACAGTCGCATGTTATCGGGAATATAGAGCGAATCGGGTCGCAATCGTGTTTCATGCAATGCAGCGTCAACCATGCGGCGACTGATCGGGCTGAAAGCTTTTGCCTCTAAGATTTTCGAATCGATCTGCTGATAGATTTGATCTTTGAAGTCACCGATTTCTTCAACACTCTTGTTCTCGATGCCAACGAAGCAAATCGCTTTCTTTAGCGGTTGTCCATCCGGCCCAACTGCAAGCTCAGTCTGCGGATCGCACTCGCTAGCCAAAAGTTTCGCGACGACTTCATCGATCAGCGGATCGAAAACCTCTGCCCCAGCTTCATGACTTCCTACCAAGTTGGGGGCATCTGGCTTGATAATATGTCCGTACTGATATCCTTTGCAACCCACACCGGTAACGAGGATCGATAGCACACCGATCATTTGACGGCGACTCATACCCTTCGTTGCAGTATCTACTCGATTGCTCCCCTGACGATCCATCGTAGGCTCCAAAAGTTTAGGAGAAGGTAAACTTCGATCACTCTCGACGATCGAGCTTCCATGCCGCATCTAGTCGAGAGTTTGTTCGTGTCTAACGATTACTATCAGATTCATTCGGTCTAGCCACATTTGGTGTACTGAACATGGCGAACTAAGTAAAGTTCAACTGTTATCGGAACGTTAACTTTGATGTGAAGCTAGCAAATCCCGTTGGCTGACTCGCATTCCCGCGATCCCTGGGAATCTCATCGTCAACCGCATCCTCTCTCCAACCATTTTTTCATTCAGTTTTGTTTGCTAGCAATACCCATGGAACCAACTGGAAAAGGACTGTCCCGGTTTCGGCCTAGGTTTGCTAGCAAGCTCTGTGGAACAGATCGACAAAGCAGATCGATAAAGGACTGTCCTGGTTTGGAACCTTTGCAATCAATTGCGACCGAACCGGAGAAAGGACTGTCCTGTTTTCGGCCTCGTTGCGTAAGTTTGCTAGCAAGCTTTGTGCAACAGATCGACAAAGGACTGTCCTGGTTTGAAGAACCGGAGAAAGGACTGTCCTGTTTCCCGGTTCCGTTTTGTTTGCTAGCAACACCAATGGAACAGAAAGGAGAAGGACTGTCCCGGTTTCGGCCTCGTTGTGTAGGTTTGCTAGCAAGCTTTGTGCAACAGATCAACAAAGGACTGTCCTGGTTTGAAGAACCGGAGAAAGGACTGTCCTGTTTCCCAGTTCCGTTTTGTTTGCTAGCAACACCAATGGAACAGAAAGGAGAAGGACTGTCCCGTTTCCCGGTTCGGGATGACAAGCTAGCTACCCACGGTGGTTACAGTCGGGACCTTACAGCTCAGGGAATTGAATCTTGATCGATCCCCCCTCAAATAAGATATCAATCCAATGCGGTGATGCTGCGGGAAATTTTGCTCGCATTACAGCCCCTGACCGGCGACAACCGGCATGCTACCAAAGAATTTCCAAAGCCGAGCCCGATCAATCGAGTGGGATCTTTGTTGAGGTTAGATCGAGAAATCTTGCAGTGCCTTGCCAATATGTCCCCGCAACTCGGGAATCGCTCTATTTCAGAAGCTAGATTTTGGGTAACCTAAAAGCGGTTTTTGACTCATCGAAATCCCAGCAGATCCAAAAAGTGACACGACCTCAAATGCCCAATCAAGCTTGGCAGCCTCAAACCTCACAAGCTCCCGACGACTCAAACCATCACCCTGAATGGAATCGCTGCTGTACAACCTTGAAATGGGTCTCGAAGCGAAACCACTTCGCCTATCTTTCATGGCAACAACTGCTGCTCGCATCATGCATCCTGTTGTCGCTGCTCGGCTGTAAACCTTCCCCATCATCATCAAGCAACTCATCTACCAAACCTGTAGTCGTCGCCACCACCGGCATGATCGCCGATATCGTGAGTCGATTGACCGAAGAGGATGCCGAAGTCATTCAATTAATGGGAGATGGAGTCGATCCACATCTCTACAAACCCACTCGAGACGATATGATCCGTCTAACCAATGCGGACATCGTCTTCTACAATGGCCTCATGCTCGAAGGCAAAATGCAAGAACTTTTGGCCCGCGATAGTGCGTCTCAAAAGTTTGTCGCCGTCACCAAAGACATCCCACAGCAAAATCTGCTCGGCGGAGAAAAGCACGCAGATCCGCATGTTTGGATGGATGTCCGTCTTTGGAAAATCGCACTCTCCACTATCACGGAAGAACTTTGCCGTGAACTACCTCAACACACCGACAAGATCCGCGACCGTTTCAAAAAGCTCGATATCGACTTCGATGCTCTGCATTCCTATGGCCTTATGGCGATCGAGTCGATCCCCAAAGATCAACGAATCCTGGTCACCTCTCACGATGCATTTCAATATTTCGGAAAAGCGTATGGTCTTGAAGTACAGGCTATCCAAGGAATATCAACTGAATCCGAAGCAGGTTTGCAACGCATTAACGAAGTGGTCGACCTGATCGTCACTCGTAAAATACCCGCTGTGTTTGTCGAGTCGAGCGTTCCTCGCGACACGATCGAAGCGGTCGTGCAAGGTGCCAATGCGAGAGGGCATAAAATCGAAATTGGTGCCGAGCTTTTCTCCGACGCTCTCGGCGCCTCTGGAACCTATGAAGGAACCTACCCGGGTATGCTCGATCATAACTTTACCTCCGTGACTCGTGGACTCGGCGGTAATGCTCCGCCACAAGGAATGAACCAGAGACTTTCGAAGCGGGAGTGAATGAGCTTTTTTTGCGACTAGAAAAATTACGGTTTTCAAAATAAGTCCTGGACGAGACTTGAACGAAGATGTTTGTCTATTGATATAAAAAACGTTCAGTTTTTCGAGCACGAGCACGAGCACGAGCACGAGCACGAGCACGAGCACGAGCAGGGGCAGGGGCAGGGGTATCAAGAGAAGAGGGCGAGCATGACAGTCAATTCACCGAACATGCCATCGACAGCGACGCGAGATTTGCCCATTGATATTCGCGAAATGACCATCGCCTATCACCGCAAACCGGTGTTATGGGAGGTCAATCTCGATATTCCCAAAGGTAAACTTGTCGGACTGGTAGGCCCCAACGGCGCTGGCAAAAGTACTTTGCTCAAAGCCATCATGGGTATGATGCCATTGCTTTCAGGTAGCGTTCGTATCTTCGGTGAAACTTACGCTGACGTTCGGCAACGCGTTGCTTATGTACCACAGCGTGAAAGCGTCGATTGGGATTTTCCTGCTAGCGTCTTAGATGTCGTCCTCATGGGCTTTTACGGGCGAATCAATTGGTGGAGCCGAATCACTCGCCAGCATCAGCAACTCGCTATGGAAGCGCTTGATCGCGTCGGCATGGCCGAATTCGCTCAACGTCAAATCAGTCAACTCTCCGGCGGTCAGCAGCAAAGAACATTTCTAGCGCGAGCCCTCATCCAACCGGCCGACCTCTTCTTACTCGATGAGCCTTTCGCTGCTGTTGACGCTTCAACCGAACAAGCTCTCGTAAGCATCCTGCGTGCGCTACAGTCCGAAGGTAAAACGATTCTCGTCGTTCATCATGATCTACATACAGTGCCTGAGTATTTCGACTATCTCGTTTTGCTCAACATGCGAATTGTCGCGGCAGGTCCGATGGAAACTACTTTTCATCAGGATAATCTGCAAAAAACATATGGTGGGAAATTGACTCTGCTAGAGCAGGTTTCCGAAGCGATGCGTCATCGGGAAGCTCCCTAATGGACACCAGCGACTACATCCTTCAGGCGATTCGAGTCATCACCTTGCGTGATTACAACACACGCATGGTCATACTTGGTACCGGACTGCTCGGCGCGGCCTCGGGTGTAATCGGTGTCTTTTTGCTTCTTCGTAAACGCGCCTTGCTAGGAGATGCCATCAGCCATGCGACGCTTCCCGGAGTTGCGGTCGCATTCCTGCTGAGCGTTTGGCAAGGCGGCACAGGGAAATCCTTACCGGCACTCCTCGCAGGCGCTGCCATCAGCGGTCTGATCGGCGGCCTCACGGTTCTCTTGCTTAGGCAATTCCGGCGTATCAAAGAAGATACTGCACTGGGGGTAGTCCTCAGTCTTTTCTTCGGTATCGGGCTAATGCTCCTAACCCTAATTCAACAGATTCCGCAGGGGCATGCCGCTGGGTTGGAGGGATTCATCTATGGCAAAACAGCTTCCATGATCTCCTCCGATGCGTTGCTGATCGCAGCAGCAACCGGTCTGGTATTAATGATTACCATTCTTCTTTATCGACCCTTACAACTCTTATGCTTTGACGAAGGTTTTGCAAGATCACAAGGCTGGCCTGTCGTGCTCCTCGATGCCCTACTGATGACCATCGTGGTGATTGTCACGATCGTAGGCTTACAAGCTGTCGGACTGATCTTGATGATCTCCTTGCTGGTCGTTCCCGCTGCATCATCTCGATTTTGGACCGATCAACTCCCGCGAATGATCCCACTATCTGCCCTCATTGCAACCCTGAGTTGCATTATCGGGGCAACGCTCAGCGCGATCATCCCTCGCATTCCCTCCGGCGCCGCTGTTGTCTTGGTCGCCGTCTTCTGTTTTTTAATCAGTCTTACTTTCGGAAAAGTTCGCGGCGTTTTCTGGCTGTGGCTCCGCGAAAAGAAGCTTCGTCAAAGCTACGATCGAGAACATATTCTCCGCGACCTTTACGAACTTCTCGAATTGCATCATGAACAAGGCGCTGCACCCACACCACCAACTCCACCCCAAATGCCTGTTTCTTCGATTGCTACCTCGAGCCTTAATACAAATCAAGCAATAGCTTTATCCACACAAGTATCTGTAGAAACTCTCAAGCAGCGTCGTCAATGGCCCTACACTCGCCTCATGAGTGTGCTCTATCGATTGCAATTACAAGGGCTTGTGCTGCTTCAAAATCTAGAAAGAGTCCGCCTGACAGCCAGCGGCTTCAAGGAAGCTGAACGACTTACCTTGGATCATCGACTATGGGAACTCTATCTCATGCATCATGCTGATGTTGATCCAATGCGAGTCGATCGCTCCGCCGATGAAAGTGAGCATGCCTTAGGTCCGGAAATAACCTCCAGACTGCGAGAAATCATCGCTGCTGAATGGGAAGGTCGAGTCCCCCCAAGCCCTCATCCGATCACGTCTTCGGGATCTGGCAGCAACAAGGATACGGAATTATCGAACAACGCGTCAGCGAAGGAGAAGCGATGAGCGATAACCTGGCTGATTGGCAATTCTACTGGGACCTCGACGGCTGGATCATTCTCGCAGGGATGCTGTGCGCTGCCTCTGCATCGTTACTGGGAACTTTTTTAGTGCTACGCCGCATGAGTATGCTTGGAGACGCAATCTCACATGCCGTATTGCCAGGCCTGGCTGCTGCTTTTCTTATCACTGGAAGTCGCCACAGTACCTTTATGTTTATCGGCGCTATCGCTGTTGGTATTCTTACCAGCTGGTTGACGCAATGGACAAAAAAAATCGGTAAGGTCGATGAAGGTGCAGCCATCGGCGTGGTCTTCACCGGTCTCTTTGCACTCGGTCTAGTCATGATTGTGCGTGCAGCCGACAACGTCGATCTTGATCCCAGTTGCGTCCTCTATGGCGCAATTGAATTAACTCCGCTTGATCGCTGGATGATTGGAACTTGGAAAATCCCGCGGGTTATCATCATCCTCAGCATCGTGCTATTGATTAACCTAACCTGTGTAATCGTATTCTTCAGGTCACTTAAAATCACCTCTTTCGATCCTGCCTTAGCCGATTCGCTAGGAATTTCCTCTCAAGCAACCCATTACCTTGTCGCTGCCCTCGTTGCGATGACTGCAGTTGCATCTTTTGAGAGCGTTGGCAACATCCTAGTTGTCGCAATGATGATTATTCCTCCCGCTACCGCGGCGCTGCTGACCGATCGACTCTCACGCATGCTGGTTCTCAGCGTAAGCATTGGTATGGCCTCCGCCCTTCTTGGTCATCTTGCCGCTATCTCGCTCCCTCGAGCTTTTGGTTTCTCCAGTGTCAGCACAGCAGGCATGATGACGACCGTTGCGGGAATACTACTGTTTGTAGCTCTCGTGGCAGCTCCTCGATATGGACTTATCGCCTCCGTCGGAAAACGCTGGGCGTGGACTATTCGGGTAACGACCGAAGATATCATCGCACTGCTTTATCGTCGTGAAGAGAAAGGGACACCTGGAATGAAATCGGAAGAACTCGTCCAGCAACTCCTCTTACCCCGAACTTCTTTGTGGTTCTTTCGTTCCTGGCTTACGCTCCGTGGAAGCGTTGTGGTACAAAATGGGATATGGATGTTGACCGATCGCGGTCGGAGTTTGTCCCAGGATCTAGTCAGATCTCATCGACTGTGGGAGAATTATTTTTCCAGTGAAGTTGGATTGGCAAATGAAAATCTACATCAGCCCGCCGAACGGCTTGAACATTTTACTGGATCAGAGATTCGCAAAAAGTTGCATGAATTAGGATCGTCCCAGGAAGTGGATCCACATGGTAAACCTATTCCACCTGAAAGGAATCCATAAGCGGAAATGCTTCATGGCCTTCCGCCAGAGCACCGCAACCCTCCTAGTTGCGACAACTCTCTTCCTCTTCTGCAGCCCTATCTTGCTCGCCCAACTCGACGACACAACCACCACTCCCACTCTTCCCGATGGCCCACCTTCTGAGAGTGTACTAGAGGCGATGTGGCGGTTAGGCATGTACGCCTCAGCGAACGAAGTTTGCGAACTGCAAATCCAACAATCTGAAGCTGGCTCAAACTCCCAAGCACGCTGGACCATGTGGCTTATCCGTGGCTTAGCAGGAGAGGCGGTTGAACTTGAAGACCAAAACGAACCCGATCGGGAGAAAGCAGAGCTTCTGTGGGGAAGAATCGATGAACTCGTTCAATCCGCTCAGCAATCGCCTCCCCCAGCGGACCGTACACCCTGGATCGTTTGGCAATCGATCCATGCCACATTGTTACGTGCTCAAGCTCAAATGGCAAATTACCTCGCTAACCCTCTCAACACAGAGGCGCGTGAAAGCGCGCTAGAATCAATCCGCCTTGTGGACAATCGAACCGAGCAACTCTCCAAGGATATCTCCAAGCGTATCGAGCAACTCGCCTCATCGAGTACAGGAGCATCGCGACGCTCCATAAGAGACTTGCAGGAACTATCCACCGAAACGGCATTACTAAAATGCGAAGCGATGTTGCTGCGCGGGCAAGCTTATCCCTACAACTCTGCTGATACGATCGCTGCAGGAACGGAAATGGAACAGTCAGCGACCAGCGCCGCGAGCAAGATGGCTGAAGACTGGTCAGGAAGCTCGAAACTTAAATTGGCGATCGCTGCGTCGAAATGGCTGCAAGGAAACAGAGATGAAGCGATGGAGTTGCTTAATCCTCTTTTGCAATCCACCGATTCAAAAGTGCGGCATCGAGCACTCGATCTCTACGTGCAATGCGCCTTAGCATCGGGCCAACCCGATAAAGCAAAGACGATGATCGATCAATTCCGCTCTTCAGCATCCTCCCCCGAACTCGCTCTCGCTCAACTTCGTCTTGCACTCTTTGAGCTGCCAGCCGACAGCGATGCCGCCTCCGTAAGACAGACTGCTATCGAAGAATTACTTGCTTCCCGCGATGCCATTGGAGATCGCTTTGGAAACTACTGGAAACGTCGCGCCGAAGCATTACTATCGAGCGTCAGCAAATCCAATACAACGACTTCCAGACCACCATCGCTTGAAATTATAAGAATCGAAATCCGACAATTGCTAGATGCTAAACGTTTCGACGAAGCCATTGCCAAGTTGATTCAACAAGCGGCTATACTTCAAAAGAAAAATGAATCTGATTCAGCAATTCAATTGATGCTGCAGGCTGCCGCTATTTCTCAAAAAACATTGAGGTGGCAACCAGCTTCCGAACTCTATCGTCAAGCTTCTTTGCTGAAACCAACTCACAAAGATGCCGCAGCTTCACACCTCATGGCGATCTACTGCGCTGAACAAGAACTCAGGAACAATTCCAAGAATAACGCTTCGCTGAAACAGTTCCAGGATCTGCTAAAAGAACAACTAGAACAATTTCCCGATAACCCAGCCAGCTTGCAAGCTGCTAAGCAATTAAACCAACTGCTAAACAATTTGAAACAATGGAAAAGAGCGGCCGAGGACCTCAGGCCCCTCATCACCAAAGTGAGTTTCACAAAAGAACTTTTTTGGATCGTGCTTGAAAATGATTTCCGAGCCATCTATTGGCAATTCACAGAAGGAGATCCAGCCGCATCTCAATATGCCCTCGAAGCCTTCAAGCAATGGAACGAGCTCGCCACAAATCAACCTCGAACTGAAGCTACAACTGCAGATCCACAGATCTTATCTTCGATCGCCATGCTCCTTATGGTCGATCTTCTCCCTGAATCAGTAGCTTTTTCGTTGCCAGAACAAAAAACGATTTCCCAAAAAGCAGAACTGCTCAACTCGCTGAGCGATCCGACCGACAGTTCAGCCGTGAGATGGATGACGGCCAGAAAGTTCGTACTGCAAGTTCGTGATAAAGCGAATTTGCAACAACCTTTTCCGATAGCTTGGGCAAAAGAACTAGCACTATTTTTCGAGGGAACTGAGCAGTCCGGAAACAAAGATCAAAATCAAGCTTCAACACCAAGGTCGATTGCGCTCTGGACAGCCTTGGAAATTTCTACCGAACAAGCTGAATTGCTTGCCCCGGATGAACGATGGCAATCAAGGGAATTGCTGCAAGAGTTGCGAAAGATACTCGACCAGGGACTGGCCGACTCAGCCTGGAAGCAAGCGAACCTCCAGCGGGGCACTCGCTTGGGATGGCGCCTTGAAGGTGTCGGACCCAACCGACTGCAGGCTCTCAATCAGGTAGGGGAGCAAATAAAATCTCAACCTCGCACAGCGGCCTGGAGCCGCACCCGCGCAGTCCTTCTAGAAACAGGCGATCAAGAAGAACTCGAAGAGGCTTTGGGGATCTATCGTAAACTTGCTTCGGGAGCTCGCATTGGATCGGAGGAATGGATTCAGGCTCGCTATCGTTCCGCCCTATGCTTGCTGTGGATGGGCAAGAAGGTCGATGCCAAACAGACTGCCGATGTTATTTTGCTGACTCATCCTCCAGAAAAACAACTCTGGCAGGAACGCTGGAAAAAAATAGCTAGCGAATAGTTATTCCAAACATTTTCCACATTCCACCTCTTCGCTCCCGACTCTTTATTCGCTGCCTTGCCATTCCAGCGAAACTCAATCGCACGGAAAGAAAAGCTAGCAATTCATTTCGTTTTGCAAGATTCGTTGAAAGAGAGACTTGGCTGGCAGTCGCCCCCAATTCGTCATGAATAATTCGGGCTAGGCTGGCGGCATCGCCATCGGGTAAGATGCAGGGTACAGAATTGAGGGTTTGAATCTTCGAGCGATCTAGCATGGATGCTAGCACGTTTGTTCTTTTCGACTTAGTGATATTTCTGCCGCATCTTTTCAGGTTCCTGCAAAGGTTTTACTTTGAGAAGCGTCGGGCGGGTCAAGGATGATCTGAAATGGCACGAATAGCAACAGGACAGTTGCCCATCACGCGGCAAGAGCAAATCGATTTTGCTGTTCATGTATTGCAGCGAGAAGCTGAAGCGATTGCATCGCTTGTACACAGCCTTGACGAATCGTTTTTAGAGGCGGCCGAGCAGATCTATAAATGCACGGGGGCTGTGATCGTCAGCGGAATCGGCAAGGCTGGACTGGTTGGTCGTAAGATATCCGCGACGCTCGCTTCGACAGGTACACCGAGCCATTTCCTTCATCCCTCCGAAGCGATCCATGGCGATTTAGGGATGTTAACCTCCCGCGATATTCTTTTGGTACTTTCGTACAGCGGAGAGACCGAAGAGTTAGTACGAGTCTTACCTTGTTTTCGTCGTCAGGCTGCGCGATTAATTGCCATTACACGTCACCGCCATAGTTCGCTGGGTCGTCAGTCCGATCATGTCCTCGAAATGGGAGAAATTCGAGAGGCTTGCAGTTTGAAGCTAGCTCCGAGTTCGAGCACTGCAGCGATGATGGCGCTTGGTGATGCACTTGCCTTGTTAGTGAGCCATATGCGGGGCTTCGCTGCTGATGATTTCGCTCGGTACCATCCGGGTGGAAATCTCGGACGGCAGTTGATGAAAGTCGAAGAAGCGATGCGTCCACTGGATCAATGCCGAATTGCTCGCGATCACCTCACGATTCGCGAGATCTTGGTTTCAGTGAGTCGACCTGGGAGACGAAGTGGAGCGATTCTCCTAGTCGATGATTGCGATCGTCTGTGCGGCATCTTTACCGATAGCGATTTGGCAAAGGTGCTGGAGCAGCGACGCGATGAGGTGTTAGATCGTCCTATTTCCGAAGTGATGACAAAGAAGTTTCTCACCGTGCAATATGGATCGAGACTTTCGGATGCCATTGAACTTTTGGGGCGTTACAAGATCAGCGAGTTACCGGTAACCGACGAAATCGGTAGGGCAACTGGAATAATCGACATTACCGATTTGGTTGGTGTGATTACAGAAGATAAAGCGGCAAAAGAAGATGTACCGCCTCCCCGTCTGTTGAAGTTTAACCCTCAAGAAACCGAATCACTAAACGATTCGCAAGGGAGTTAGCCCAGTGACTGTCAGCGATCAGCAACTCGCCAGGCCCATTGAACTCATCCTCAGCGATGTCGATGGTGTGCTCACCGATGGACGTATCATCGTTGACAATCATGGCGTGGAGACTAAACAGTTTCATGTACGTGATGGCTTAGGCATCAAGTTGTGGCAACAAGCAGGTTTCAGATTTGGCCTGATCACGGCGCGCAATTCCCAAATCGTGAAAATGCGAGCTGCGGAGTTAGGAATTGAAATTGTTCGGCAAGGCCAGGCGGACAAACGCAAAGCATTACACGAAGTGATGACACAGTACGGCTATCGTCCGGAACAGGTTTGCTATATCGGTGATGATCTTCCGGACCTGCCTGTATTGTATGAAGCGGGTTTGCCTGTAACGGTAGCCGATGCAGTGGCTGAAGTTCGACAGACGGCTCGCTGGATTACGCAAGCAACTGGTGGGATGGGCGCAATTCGAGAATTGATCGAGCGGCTGTTGAAAGCGAAGTCTCGATGGGATGACTTTGTTCCAATTCCCCTACCCGTTGATCGAACGAACTGAACTAACAGAACTGAACTGAGCGTAGTTTTATCGGTATATCGACGAGTAACATTTTTCCAAGAGATCGCAAATCATCAACAGAATAGTGATTCGCATTTTAAACAATTATTGTCAAACGAACTGTAGAGCGTAAGTGAACGCTTTAATGGCTGAAACGTTGCGGGCAAGGAGTGGAGCATGAGCAGCATGATCTGGGATTACGGGCGAATGCTCGTCCTAGTTTGCTCTGCTGCTGCACTCTATGAGTTCACTGCGGTACCGTTGATCGAGCCTCCCGCTTCCGAATCCTCATCTTCTGCGGCGGATCTTGGTTACGGGCAGGTTGCTTATTGGTGGCATGACTTTTTTGAACCGCAATCGTGGCAACGAAAGAACCCGAAGGTTCTGGAAACAGAGCAGGGCATCCTTTTGTTTCAAAGCTGGGAGCGCATGGGCTCCCGTCGCTGGAGGCTAAACCCTTTAACCATTCTTATTCCTCCGAAGGATCGCACCTCTCCATCAGATGATTCGTCCACAGGATCCAAACGCCCCATACTGATCGATGCGCCAGAAGGTGCCATCATTCAATTCAAGGACGACATGGACATCTTCAGCGGACACACACCACCTTTGGAAGGTGGCCAACTGGTCGGAAAAATCCAAATCCACTCTCCTGGCAGCAAACCAGACAACTCCGATGCGGTTGATATTCGCACCGAAATGGTTCGAATCGATCGGCGTAGGATTTGGACGAGCCAGCAAGTAGAGATGCAGGTGGGGCGCAGCTACGCCAAAGGAAGACACTTATCAATCTTTCTAGACAAGAATTTACTCGCCAGCAGCGTAGACACAGGTACTTCCTGGGATGGCCTCGATCGCTTGGAATTGATCTATGTCGATGAGATACGAGCAGAGCTTCCACCTGGAGGACTCTTCGGTGAGACGCTTTCGAAATCATTGCAGCTTCCACCGGATCAACCACCGATTCTTGCGAGACCCGCTCAGGTTTCAATCACTTGCTCTGGCGCGTTCCGTTTCGACTTCAGAAATTCGTTAGCACAATTACAAGACAATGTAAAAATAATTCATCAAGTCGAGGGCCTGCCTCCAGACAAGTTTGAATGCGGCGCATTGAGACTCTATGTCGATCGGGTCGATGAAGCTGCTAACGCTACCGCGGCTACGACCGCCAACGGGAAGCCGAGCTTTCTTAACGGTCAGCCGCTGAAGTTAGGTCCGCTGCAGCTTAGAAAGGTTGAGGCGGAAGGTGCATCGGCTGGTAATGCACAAGCACAAAGTCCTTATATAACATTTGAAGCACCCGCCATGGGTACTCGCGGTGTAGCTCGTTGGCTCTCGATGGATTTAGTTAAGCAACAATTGAGCTGGATGAATCGCTTACCCACCGAACCGGCTCATCCGGAACATAGCTACGTCAAGCATGCCGGTACAGAGTTTTGGACACCCGAATTGCACTATCGATACGATGGTAAATCAAATCATCTTGGATGGCTTGCCGCTGCGGGGCCAGGCAATGCTGCGATGGCAGTCGAAGGGCAGGGGAGATGGGAACTCGGCTGGAATAAAAGTTTGCAAATGGTACCCGATGGTGATGATGAACGGATCACGATGGAAGGTGATGTCATCGTTCGCAATGAGCAGCAAGGAAGATTCGCCGCTTCCATGATCGACGTTTGGCTACGCTCCTTCACCAACGCGGAAGCGGCAACATCCAAACCGAGTGGCTCCTTGTCCCAATGGTTACCGGATCGACTCGAAGCGGTTGGCAAAGTAGAAGTCAGCACAGCGGAATTGATTGGAAACTTTTCTCAGATGGCATTGTGGTTTGCCTATGTTCTACCAGGATCTCAGGGTGGTTCTGTCAATTCAGAGGATGCCGGTCTTCAATTGAATGCTCCTGGTGGCCAAACAGGTCCCGCTTGGATCAAACCACCAACCGCATCAGCAACACCTCTCGCTGCAACCAATGTGTTATCACCTAGTCCACAGAAAGTCGCCGGACCTCCAGCGAGGATCACGGGTCATCGATTACATGGGCGATTACTTCGAACTCAGAAGGAAATGCTGATCGATGATTTGACAATTCAAGGTGGAGTTGTACTCAAACGCGACTCGATCGATCCGAGCAATCCCCTTCCGGTAGTGATCGAGGGGGACCAATTGCGTATGAGCACTGCAGAGGGTGGGATGGCTGACATTGCTGTAAGTGGTCAGCCCGCGCGAATCTTTGTTGGACAAGGTTGGCTCGATGGCCCGGTCGTGCGAGTCAATCAAAAAGATCGCTTGGTCTGGATCGATGAACCGGGCTCATTCGGTGTACCGCTCGAAGCGATGCAGAAGCCTGGAACGGCAAATGTCGCTCAGGGTGCAGCAACGAACTCGATGCGATGGATCGAAGCACCCCGCTGTCGCTGGCAGGGCCGAATGATGTTCGACGGTAAGGTGGCTCGCATGGATGGAGGCGTTGACTTCTTTGGTCGCGTACAGACCAATGCAGATACTGTATGGCACATCGAGGGCTCTTCTTCGATGCTTGAGATCACACTCAATCAGATGCTCGGTGAACCTTCCAGTGGGGGCAAGTTAGAGATACAGACGGTTGCTTTGACTGAGAATGTTGATCTGCGAGCGGCGCAAACGGATGTCTATGGCATGCGTAGATCGCTTGAGCACATGGTGGTACCAAGTCTCGTTTTGGATGCTAAGACGCAGCGCATGCTTGCCTCAGGACCTGGATCAATTCGTTCACGTCGCCCGTCGAGTTCGCGACTAGGTCAACCTTCCGCCAGTCTCGCATCCCAACGCCCCTCGGAATTGACTTGCCTGCATTTAACTTTTGCTGGGGAACTTGAAGGCTTCTTGAATCGCATGGAGTTTATCTTCTCAAGACAGATCGAAGTAGGCATGGGACCTATTTTGAATTGGGACGAGACGCTGGATGTTGCCAACTTACAACAGTTGACACCTGGTCAAATGCTGATGAGTTGCGAGCGACTCAAGGTATTTGAGGCAAGTCAAATACCTAGCGTCGCGGTAGCTACTGCCAACGGCGCGAGCAGTTTAGGTGTGTGGGATCTTGAAGCTGAGCAATCGGTTGTTTTTGAAGGAAGAACGGCAACGGAAGTATTCTCAGGATCTGCCGCCAAGCTCGGTTATCAAGCAGCGAAAGACTCTGTACGAATTATCGGCCTGCCGAGACAAGCTGCCATCCTTCAGCGGATTCCTCAAGCTGATCCGCCTGCTAAGCTTTCGGTGCGCGATGCCACCTTCCGCCTGAAAACAATGGAGATCATCGACATGCAGTTGGAACAATTCCAAGTCGACTTACAAGGAGGAGGCCTTGGTGGCTCAACAACTCTCCCCTCAGCACCGGTCAACAACGGTAGCCCGCGCGACGCTCTCTTCCAACGCCGCCCGTAGGACTTAATCACGTAATGCGAAGTTGTACATCGCTACAGCTCTTCAAACTCGTCCGACGAAACTGTCAAAGACCACTTGCCTGTCGATGATCGAACTAGCATTACGGAAAATCTTGTACCTGGTTGACCCGCGAGAGGCCCCAAAAGCGACCTCAGTAGTTCGGGTAAGACGTTCGTTTCCGATCTATCTTCAGGACGTCGCATTACATTAATAAATTGTTTTGCAAACTTAGCATTAAAAAGCTCCCCGTTGGCTTCAACCAACTGCCAACCTGTAGGTAGCGCCAGATTTTTATTTCGGTCAGGTAACTTGAGGATAGGTCTTCCTCCCGATTGAATGACGCGGCAACGAATTCCCCCTAATCTTTCAACACGATCATCACGCTGAAAGTACTCCGCAAGCCGCCATTGTACCAGTTCATCAATTAGCTCATGAAAAGGCGACTGTAACTCTGCGTCAATCCGTTTATTAAATGCGAGGACATGGTCCTTCATCTCGAAGTATGTTGTCGTTCGTTGACTCTTCTCACTAGTCCAAGCTTTGATCGGATTATCGCGTATCATTCTTCCTAGACGTTTATCATCCAGCAATGATTCACCCAGATCGTCGCGAATCGCTGCACTGCGATTCGCCAGACGCCGAAACTGCTCAACTAGAGATTCTAAACTAATACCATTGTGTAACGTATTGGTTTGCAGCATCGACGAAAGGACAAGCATCTTGTAACTTTTAGTCATTGGAGTGATCGACCAGTCACGCAGCAACGCTGCATATCGGTCGATCACTTCACGCTCACCCTTTGTAAGCCATCGTTTTTCTGGACTAGCTTCATCTCGTGCAACCAGATATCCAAACCAACTTCCATGAGTGGCGTGTAATGCTCTTGGGTTAAATCCGGCATTAAAGGCTTCTGCCGCGAAGGCTCGTCTTCCATGCTCTTCACGGAAATCGTCCATCCAAACATCGATCGCCTCGAAGGCCTGCCGGGACCGTAGCATCGAATGAATTGTATCGATCGCTTGAAGATCGTAATTGATCTCACAACCTGCTGGTAACTGCAGTGTCTGCTCCTGAAGTTTGGATAACACATCCCTAATCGAACTATCCGTCGATAATAAACCACAAATCGGTTCCAGTAGTGATCTTACTTTGACCAGAAAGGAACGGTGATTACCGATATAGTCGATCACCCTTACGTGTTCTTTACCTGGCGATTTCCTCAAACCACGGCCAAACTGCTGTAACCACACGATGGTCGACTCCGTCGGGCGCAGCATCAAAATCGTATCGATATTTGGTAGATCCAGTCCTTCGTTAAACATATCGACTGAGAAGATGATCTCCAGTTCACCGCTGGCAAGCTTTTCGAGCGAAGAGGCGCGTGGAGCGGTCAAGGGACCTGAATGCACTGCAACTGCACGAAATCCCTGTTCACGAAAATACTCCGCCATAAAATCGGCATGACGTGTCGAGCAACAAAAACCGATCGCCCGCTTGGCCTTGTACTTGTGAAACATTTCGAGTGTGTGGCGAGCTCTTGATTGAGTAGCCACCGCCAGCGTAAGAGCTTCCTCATCAAACTTCGACGACCGCCACGGGATATTCGTATAGTCAACCTCGTCCGGTACTCCAAAGTAACGAAAAGGAGCAAGTAGATCATTCTGAATCCCATCAGCCAGATCGCAGCGATAAACAAGATTCCCGTCGCACAGCGAAAGCAAATCACCTCCATCGGATCGTTGCGGCGTAGCCGTAAGTCCAAGCATAAACCTCGGCTCAAAATGCTGAATGAGACGTCGATAGGTGGGAGCTGAGGCGTGATGAAACTCGTCAACCACAATGTAATCAAATGCAGAGGGAGAAAAGTTTTGCAGATGCTGAGTCTTCCCAATCGTCTGAATCGACGCAAAAACAATATCGGCCGAAGAATCCTTTTCAATGCCTGTGTAGCGACCAATCCGAGCTGTCGGACGGATACGTCGAAATGTATGGATGGCCTGTTGCAAAATCTCATCTCGATGAGCGACGAAAAGTATACGCCTAAATAATGCATCGCTCGAATCGAAAGCCGCAAGCCACGTTTTGCCGAGTCCCGTTGCCAACACAACCAAACCAGATCGATTACCGGCTATCCTGGTTTTCGTAAGCGCCTCCAACGCGAGTCGTTGAATTCGATTCGGTTCCGGTGGAGGTATTAGTTGCGTCTCCTCCGAAATCTGCTCGCGAGTGATTGTCGTAGCCACGCGCCTTTTCCGATAATCTTCGACCCATTCAACATCAACACGACATGTCGATGGATGACTCCAAAGATCGTTAAATGCCATCTGAACGGCATGAAAACCGGATAAATCGCTTGTCTTGACAACACGATAGTTCCATTCGATGCCACTATGGAGGGCAGTGCGAGTTAAATTGGAACTACCAACAAATGCGATCCCCGTCCCATCAGGATAATGAAACAAATAGGCCTTGGGATGGAAAGACTTTTCGCGAGCCTCGAAAACTCGCACCTGAATATCACCCTCAAGATCTAACAACTCTAGAAGTGAATCGGGATCCGTAACGTTCAAATAGTCACCGGTCAGAATTCGTAAGCGGCCACCTTTAGCTAAAAGGTCATTTAAGTAGGGTCGCAGTAACTCGACTCCACTTCTCTGGATAAACGCAACCGATAGATCTGCCGACTGAGATGATTCCAAGCCAGCGCACAAATGTGGAAGTAAAGGGTCGTGCTGTTGCAGTGAGGGTGCGCCTCGAACTAAAGCAACATCTCCGATCGATTCGGGACGAATGATTTTCGTGACTCGATTAGAGCTTCCTGTGTGATGATGCGAGAGTCGCAGCAATTTATCGTCAATAATCACTGGCTCATCTTTGAGATAATTCGCTTTCTCTGGAATTACGTACCGCACACCACCTCGCGGATCAGCGACATCACCTTGATAGCGAGGAATCACGTGAATATGGAGATGTGGGACTGTCTGTCCCGCCGCCGTTCCGATATTGATCCCTATATTGAAGCCATCCGGTTGATGTTTCGATGTAATGATCTCCTTAGCTTGCTCAATACTCTGAAATAGCTCTAACTGTTCCTCTGGATTTGCTTCAAACCACGAAGCGACATGGCGATGAGGAATCAGCAAAAGATGTCCGACCGACACTGGAAAGGAATCCCAGAGCGCATAACACTTCTCTTTATGAAAAGCGATCCGAGTTGATTCAGGCTCACAGAATGGACATGTCATGCCAAAATTATATCAGAACGAAATAGCGCAGGGGATAGTTTATTCGACCAATCCATGACTGCAGAGTCATATCAACATCATCCAACCTGCTGCGAAATAGCACAAAGCTTTGATATAGCAGGAAGCGATAGCAAGGCCTTAAGCTTCTCTTGAATATTGACAGTAAAGCAAAATCATTAGTTACGAATCAGCCATTGCACTGCATCGATGACAACGTAACCATCCGAGCCCTCATTAGAAATTCGAACCTCGGAAATATCATCGGCAGTCAAGTCAAACTGACCTAGCGAGATAAATCGTTTCTCGATGGGAGGATCCTTGCGTTGGTTGATTGTCACCGTGCGATTTCCATTATTTGTTTTTATTTCTACTTTGACCCTCGAGGATCGATTGGGATTGGGTGTATAAGACAAGAGGATTTCGTAGCGACCCGAACTAGATAACTTCGACTTGTAGATCGCTGAAGTCTTACCATCTTTGGCGGCGCCATCGTGGCGATAGCCAGAACCAACGAATCCCTGACTGGAATGGCTTACAGTCCAAGTGCCTGTTAATTCCGCATCTTCATCATCGACCACGACTCCTGGTAAATCTTGGGGGCGTAGAGGCTCGCTGATTTCGCCCAACTTTCCTTCCGAGGAATGCTCGAGCACCTGCCCATCTGCGAGCAACCTTTCCCGAAGCTGGGAATAGGGTACATCTTGAACGGCTATCTTATTATCGATCGCTAGGGCAGCGACTGTTGCCGCGCTTTGACCCAGGATCATAAAGACAGGCTCCATTCGAATACTTCCAAAAGCGATATGCGAACTGCTAACGCAGACACTCACCAAAAGATTTTCGCATTCATCTGGCTTGGGTTGTAAGCACCCTAGCGCGATTCGATATGGCTTAATACCAACTCCGATATCGCCTTCGTTTTGAACGTAACCTTCGGGTGTGACATAACGCTGTACGTTGTGCGAGTCGATCGTGTAACTTCCCATGCCGACCGATTCAGGAGTTTCGCGTCGCTTCATCAATTCATTTTCGGTCATGACAAATCGACCTATCATGCGACGCGCTTCGCGCACATAGATTTGATGGGGCCAGTGCTGGTTCTCGACGAATTCATCTTTGGGCAATCCCCATGATCGCATTTCGGCCTGAACTCCCTCGGGAATACGAGGGTCGTTGGCGATAAAATAAAGCCATCCTTGCTGATAACGCCGATGCTCATCCAAGATCTCACGGCGACGCTCGTAGCTCGCTTCGGGGTAATCGTAATTCATACCGATGTTATCTGTGCTGAAGGGTCCATGATTGTTGGTATCTGTTTTCAGATTTGGAATCGGATCGAACTTTTCAAAAGTCTCATTCCATCCCGCATCGTAGACACGCAGCAGCAATTCATAATCCTTGGGGTCGTAACCCTGGGGCTTGGGAAATTCGATACGATTTTCGGGATGGTTAGTCAGACACATTCGATAACAGTAAGCTTGGATACGATGGTCGCCGGAGCCATAACTTCCAGGCTCCTGATCGCTTACTTTCGGTAGGAGTCCTGTCTCGGAATCATTTGCAATCCGATAGGGACTTACTTTTTTCTGAAGAACACCGAAGTGGTGCTTGTGATGTAGTACCCCCACCTGCACACCGTTCCATTTTTCACCATACACACTGTTCGCTTCGCGTCCCACGTGATAGCGAACTCCAGCGGCAGCCATGAGATCGCCTTCGTAGGTTGCATCGATAAACATCGTGCCTTCATAGCGGTTACCGGAATGCATCGTGATGCTGACAATTCGCCCATCGACCTTCTCAACTCCCTTCTCACGATCTAGCCACTGATCTCGATGCACGGCGATCTGGTACTCTTCAATCAGCGATTCAAAAACGCGTTCAGCTACATGCGGTTCGAAAATCCACATAGTGCGGTTTTCACCGTCGATTGCCGGAGTTCCTTGCCCCTTATTGCCGTAAGCCGACTGCGGCTGCCAGCGCCATGTCGATGGCTTCTGATACTCCGTCCAAATGCGGTGATAGAAATCTCTGGCCAGACCTCCAATGACCGCTTTGTTACCGGTATCCGTGAATCCAAGCCCTCCGCTGCTGAGCCCGCCTAGATGTTTATCTGGACCGACAAGAAGCACCGTTTTTCCCATCCTTGTCGCTTGCACGGCAGCGATGACACCTGACGAGGTAGTGCCATAAATGACTAAGTCGGCGCGAAGAGTTTCACCAGCCAGGAGGAATTCCGTTCCTAACAAGCCCCAAAGGAGCATAGCTGCCCAGAGCAGTCGCTTCATAACTAGGTTCCGATTCAGTTTTCGAGAAAGGATTCCTATCGTTTTAATGGATCAATAGCAGATTGGACATACAGAGGTGGTAACGGTCATTGTTGTTAAAGGGGCAAAATGTCAAAGCGAAGGGGGTAGAGTCCTTACCGGAATGAGATGAACTCCTATCCCCACTTCATTCGTGAGCCTAGTTCGGCTGACAATTGATGTGTTTTTGTTCATTAAGACTCCCGTTCTTGGGCCCCTTAGGTTAGGATCAACAGCGGAAGTTAATGGCAGTAGGGTCCTTAGGTGGATCTTTCCGAAATATCATCGATTCATCATTGAGCGTACTCAGCATGCCCGTACCTAAGGTAGCGATCGTTGGTCGACCCAACGTTGGCAAATCCAGCATTTTTAATTGGCTCGCGGGGCGAAGACTGGCCATCGTCGACGACATGGCTGGCGTGACCCGCGATCGCCTCATGACACTCATTGAACATGAAGGGCGATTCTTTGAGTTAATTGACACCGGCGGTATGGGAATCCAGGATTCCGATAACCTGACCAACGAAGTCGAACGACAGATTGATATGGGCATTGAGGAAGCCGATCTGCTTTTATTTGTCGTCGATACTCGACTTGGCCTTACAAGTCTCGACCAAATGGTCGCAGAACGACTGCGTAAAGTCGACAAGCCGGTGTTGCTGATCGCCAACAAAACAGATCATCCTGGTTTGGACATCGAAGCGGAAGAGTTTCACAAACTTGGTCGCGGTTGGCTGCTGCCTATCAGTGTGCTTCAGAACCGACACAAGGGTCAATTGTTCGATGCCATCTTGCAGCGTTTACCGGAATCCGACGACACACCTGAAGAGCCGAAGATGAAGATCGCCATCGTCGGCCGTCGTAACGTTGGCAAAAGTACGTTTGTCAACACACTTGCGAAAGCGGAACGATGTATTGTCAGTGAAGTTGCAGGTACGACTCGAGATAGCATCGACGTTCACTTTGAAATCGATAACCAACGCTTTATCGCTATTGATACGCCCGGTCTTCGCAAAAATAAAAGCGTGAGAACCGATATCGATTTCTACGGGCTTCACCGCGCGCAACGCAGCATTCGACGCGCCGATGTCGTATTGCATTTTCTTGATTGCACACAAGGTGTCAGCAAAGTTGATAAGCAATTAGCTGGCTACATCGAGGAACAATACAAACCCTGTATCTTTGTCGTGAACAAATGGGATCAACTTGCCGACTCGATGCCCACGGAACGCTGGGTACGTTATCTCCGGCAGAATTTCCCGACGATGTCCTACGCGCCAATCGCCTTCATCACGGGACAAACAGGGAAAAACGTTAAGGCCTTGCTTAACCATTCGCAAATGCTCTTTAAGCAATCGCAAACAAAAGTACCAACTCCAGCACTCAATCGATTGATCCAAGCTGCAACCCGCAAACATGAACCACCACTGTTTCGCAATAAGCGTCCACGTATCTATTACGCGACGCAGATCACTGCTCCACCCCCAACGATCATTGCGATGTGCAATATGGCAGAAGGTTTCTCCCCAAGCTACCGTCGCTATCTGCTAGGTATCTTGAGAGACTATTTACCTTTCGGTGAAGTACCAATCAAATTCTATTTCCAGCAGCGTCAAAGTGGCTTAGAAACCACGCGAAAGGCAACCACAAAGACGGGAGCAGAAGAAGAACTTGCCGATCAGGAATCATGGGAAGATGAAGAGAACACCTCCGCAGTCGACGAGCAGTACGAAGAAGAACTGTACGACGAGGAAGAAGGGGAGATCGATGATTCCGATGAGGACTACTCTGAGGACTACTCTGAGGATTTCGACGAGGATTTTGGCGACGACGAACTGATCGAGATAGAAGGCTACGATGAACACCCCGATGCGCCATCGCAGAACAAAACGACACCAGCCGAAGGCACATCAACGGACGAGCAACCCATGGAGGACAACGATTCCAGCGAGCGGAATAACTAAGGCCGTCGTAACGATTCACAAATCCCTTAAAGATAGTAACTGAGGAATCGATCTTTTTAAAATGCAAATGGCAAAGCGGCGTCTCTGGTTAACAGAAGTTTGTTCGCAGGTGGGGCAGCGATCCCTTTCCTCCGAGTGCGCGTTATAAATAATCTTTGCCGTTGGACGTTCTTGCGGAGATGCCGCTATTAGGACGACATCGCCCTGAAATTGTTGTACACTGACAACAGGGGAGGGAGTTGTCGTTCCACTTCCAGCAGATATGCCAGAGGCAACTGTTCTGCGGGCATTAACGATCGGCAGGGATGTAAGGATGACAAAGCCATCAACAGCTCAAATCGATTCGGGTTCTCCCGTATCCATTCTTGCTGACTATCACCCGCCCATCGGCGTTTATGACGAACTGCGAAGTGGGGATGGAGCGATTCGTCCTGCTTGGCAAACTTTCATCAATCGCTTACAGCAACTCGGCCCCAATCGTTTGGAAAAACGTTGGCAGAAGACTCGCCGATTGGTTCGCGATAGCGGCTTGATCTATCGACCTTACGGCGATACCGAAAGCGAACCACGTCCATGGAAACTCGATGCCATTCCTTGGATCATCGAAGCGAATCAGTGGAAAATTATTTCAGATGGTTTGCAGCAACGGGCGCGGTTACTCAATCGTATTTTGCAAGACATCTACGGACCGCAGCGGCTCCTGAAGTCGGGCGAAGTTCCTCCTGACTTCTTATTTTCACATCCTGCCTTTCGTCGCGCTTTCCATGGCCAGAAGCTTCCCAAAAAATGCTTCTTGCATTTTTACACAGCCGACTTGGCACGATCGCCCGATGGCCAGTGGTGGGTTGTCGCGGACCGAACCGACGCACCCCTTGGTTTTGGCTATGCGTTAGAAAATCGACTCGTTCTCTCACGTACCTACCCGAGAATTTTCCAAGATTGCCAAGTCGAGCGACTCGCGCCATTTTTCATTAAGGTGCGCGAACTGCTTCAAAACCTAGCTCCGCACAATCAAGAAAATCCGCGAATTGTACTACTGAGCCAAGGGCCTTCTACTCCAGGCTATTTCGAAGATGCTTATTTAGCGCGATACCTTGGCTACACGCTAGCTGAGAGTGGCGATCTTTCGGTTCGCAATGCGCGCGTTATGCTCAAGACGCTCGGTGGCTTGGTACCCGTCGATGTGATTATGCGAAGACTGAGTGACCAGTTTGCTGATCCTCTGGAGCTTCAAAGCGATGCGGGACTCGGAATCGCCGGTTTGCTGACCGCAGTTCGAGCGGGGAATGTCTTAGTTGCGAATGCCCTTGGCAGCTCTGTGGTGGAATCCTCCGCGATGATGGCCTTTCTTGGTCCTTTATCGGAGTTGCTACTCGGTGAAAAACTTAAGCTCCCATCGGTTGCGACGTGGTGGTGCGGCGAAGAAAAAGAACTCAAGTATGTAAGCGATCATTATCGCGATATGGTTGTCGCATCAGCCTATCGTGTCGCTCGACAAAAGGCGACGGCCGACCTTCACGGAAAAGGAGCTTCGGTTGCCAATGGTCTTGAGCAACTGAAGCGAAATCCATGCGCCTACATCGGACAGGAACAGGTCAATCGCTGTACGGTTCCAGCGTGGCACGATGGACGGCTGGTGCCGATGCGAGCGAGCTTAAGAGTTTACTTAGTGGGAGATGGAGAGCGCTATTCGGTGATGCCAGGAGGCCTAGCCCGAGTTGCCGATGATTCACAACTGCTAGAATACGATGTCTTGGTTGGCAGCAGCAGCAAGGATGTCTGGGTTCTGGCGAATGAACCTGTCAAGCCGATCACTTTACTGCACCAACCGGGAGCACCAGTAACACTTCGGCGTATTGGCCCCGAGTTACCGAGCCGCGTTGCAGATAATTTTCTGTGGCTTGGAAGGTACTGTGAACGCGTTGAACAATCCGCCCGCATGCTGCGTACCGTGTATTCGCGAATGGCGGGTGAAGAAGATCAATGGGAACTGGTTGAACTTCCGCTCCTGCTACGTCAGTTGGCAGATCATGGACTGATTGAGCCAGGATATGTGGTGGAGGGCATTCGCGAGCAACTTGGTCACTATGAAGAGGCATTGGCTGCAACGCTTTTGGATCCACATCAAGGGGGTGGACTAAAATCGAACCTCGGACAAATCGTTCGCATTGCAACGCAATTGCGAGATCGCCTTTCGCCAGACTCTTGGCAGATGCTATATCATCTCGACCAGCATTTATCGCTTAATCGTCCCGCGGAAACCACACTGGAGCCGACGGAGGCACTCACCTTGCTGAGCCGGCTCATCATGGAACTGAGCGGCTTTAGCGGAATGGTCGCTGAGAGTATGACGCGAACATTCGGCTGGCGTTTTTTGGAAATCGGCCGTCGTATTGAACGAAGCCAAGCAACATTGGGTCTCATTCGAGGATTATGTGAGACACCGGAAGCTGGCCCTGCAGCATGGGCCGCTTTTCTCGAAGTAGCCGATAGCGCAATGACGTATCGTTCGCGTTATCTAGCGCAGTGGTCGCTAGCAGCGGTACTGGATCTGCTGCTGACCGATGAAACCAACCCTCGTTCGGTTGCGTATCAATTCCAAGCGATTGCTAAACATGTTGAAGAACTCGCGCGATACGAGAACAGTCCACTACCGACGGCCGAACAACAAAGTTTAGAGCAGCTTTTACACTTGGTTCGCTCGATCGATATTGGCCTTCTCAGTGGCAATGCGCAAGCTGGTGGTTACAAAGGGCTAATTGAAAGAATCGATACCCTGACTCGCGATTTGCCGATCTTCTTCGGATTGCTCAATGCGCGTTATTTGGTACATGCTCGAGCTGCACGGAATATGGGATAATGGCATATGGGGAGATTTAGGCTTCGACATACAACACGTTACCAGTACAGTGAACCTGTTGCGTTGTCGCAAAATCAATTGCGTCTGACGCCTCGCAATCGCGGTGGCCAGCGATTACTTCGCCGACGACTAGCCATTTCTCCCAAACCTGAAGAGCTAACCCATCGTCGCGATTACTACGCGAATTGGGTAAGTCACTTCGATGTCTACGAACCTCATGAGGAGTTAATAATAACTTCTTATGCGGAAGTTGAAGTGGCGCGTCCAACGATAGATCTCAAAACAGATTCGCCACACTGGGATGCGATAAGCCATCAGCTGAAAACGGACATCACAGGTAACGGCTTACATCGCTACCAATTCACATTTGCCTCTCCCTTGGTTCCCCTTCTTCCCGTTGCAAGAGACTACGCAGCGAAAAGCTTTCCAAAAGGAAGATCCATACTTCAAGCAACCTTTGAACTGATCGAACGAATCCATCAGGACTTCACTTACGATCCCAATGCGACAACTGTCTCAACGCCTGTAGCAGAAGTATTTGAGAAGAAACGGGGAGTTTGCCAGGATTTAGCCCATGTCACACTCTCCTGCTTGAGGAGTATTGGCTTGGCAGCTAGTTACGTCAGCGGTTACGTACGAACCTATTCGGTACAGAGCCAAACGGAAATGGTAGGAGCTGATGCATCCCATGCTTGGGTGAGCGTTTTCGCAGGGCCATTAGGTTGGATTGACTTCGATCCAACCAATCGATTAGTCGTTCGAAACGAACATATTGTGCTGGCCATAGGGCGCGACTATCGCGATGTTTGTCCTGTGAACGGGCTTTTCATCGGAGGCGGCCAGCAGAAACTGACCGTCTCGGTGCAATTAAAAACCGATGACGCTGCGGCTGAGCAGACTCTCTAGTCCACCAATCGCTGAATGATGTCCGTCGCAATCTTTTCAAACTCCGATGCGTCTTTTGGTGCCGCCGCAAATGCAGGCGGGATGCTGTTTTTCCCATCATAGGGCAAGGCCGTAATACGAGCGTGTGCAACATCGTAAATCGAGTATACCACTTCCATTTCCGAGGAGAGCGAAGTGACTTCGCGCTGCAAGTCATGTGACGTTACTACGGCATTCATGTAGACAGAGGTTTCGACAAGCAACTGTTTGTACTTGGAAGCTCGACTGATCTTTTCACCCAATACTCGCTTCAAAGCACGATCTGAACCACGAACTGTAAGTAGGATACGATCGACCAAAGAGCGAAGTGCGTGACTGAAAGCGATTCCTGGAAAATCCGAGGGAGTTAGATAGATGTCTACTGCTGCAGATACAGCACCACAGCCAGTGTGCCCCATCACGACGACCGTTCGCAAACTTTCTTTCAGATTACAGACCGCGTAATCAATACTCCCAAGACATTCGAGTCCGAGTACGTTTCCAGCGACTCGCACCACGAACATTTCGTTGGACGCGCAATCCATTATCGTTTCTAGGGGAGCTCGGGCGTCTGAACAACCGAGGATTAAAGCGAATGGACTGTGCGCAGGTGCAACACCGCTGATAAATGGTATGCCGAGCGATAACGAGGTCACAGGCACGATAATTTCGGAATGCTTATTTTGGAGCTGAGCAGCATCTTGAATATGGCAGACTCTCGCATTGAATCGTTCATTACCCGCAGCAAGTTTCTTTAGCGCCTCATCGGCGCTTTTGACCGGATTGGCGACCAATGGGGCGTGGGGATCAAAGCGATAGATAATGTCCATAAAATTTCCTCTTACCACTAAACCTGTAGTTTTGGCTTGATTATCTCACCAACACTTTTCTCGATCGTTGCACAAAGTGAATCAAGATCTAAGTCGTCATCATCCCTACCAAAAGGCTCTTCCACATGCTCAGCGACGGTCTCAAGACCAAGCATAAAGTAGGCGGTGATAATCGTCATTGGAATCGTCCACCAGAGGAAATCACTAACAATTCCCCATGGAAACGATAACAAAAGTAACAAGACGCACTGCCGGGTGAAATGCCGATAGGAGCGCACAATCGGTGTTTTTAGAATTTTCTCGCAAGCGCCACAAATATCCATGTACTTGCTTAAATCGCTATCGATGACTCGTAATTCATCACCATCGATTACTCCGATCGATTTCCAATACGATACTTTTTCATATAAACGAGCTGCGATAAAGCTCGGCATGTGCTTGCTATTGCTGGCGATATTAAATCCGGTCATCAGCTCGCTATTTTCCTCACTGCGAAGATGGTCTTTCAATGCGTAAGGAAATGCCTGCAGCAATTGCTGGGTTTCAATTAATTCCGAAGCGGGAAGTCGAACGAGTCGCGACAATTTCAACGCCATATTGCGACTCGCATTAACTAGCCCGCCCCACAGACTACGAGCTTCCCACCAACGGTTGTAAGCAGTGTTCGTTCGAAATACGAGCAACCACCCTACGACGACCGAAAACGCAGCGTGCAAATCGGAAGGGACGTCGCCGATATCCTTGAAGGTAGAGTACTCTTTCCAAACGGCCAACAGACTATAAACTCCAAACAACGTTGCAAGCGAACCAACGTGCCCTAAAGTTCGACTGGAGAATAACGGCAAAAGAGCATCACGGATTGGCATGTCGATCGACTAACCTCTAACGCTAAAAAGCGAGCGACTTACTAAATTGTTCGGAGCTGAATATGTCTCTAAATCACGAGCGTCGATCCGAAGGAGAACAATAGCATACCGATCCTTAGCTTCCCATTCCCTAATACGGACCACGAATATGCTCATGAACTCTCAACCGATAGTAATCGGCTAATTCTTGATGAGAGGACTTTTCCAGGGGTGGACGTTTTGAGGAAAGGGCGTTTTGCCTCACCTGCTCAGGTAATCGCGCACCGGCGATAACCGTTGAGACCTCTGGATGATCGAGTATCCATCTCAATGCGAATTCCGTCATGCTCCACTGATTCACCACCAGGGGGCGAAGCTCTTCCACCAGTTCAATCGCCTTGCTAAACGGTAAACCTGCGAAAGTTTCCCCCACGTTAAAATGCTGTCCATCGCGATTATAGTTGCGATGATCGGTCTGTTCGAATGTTGTCTGCGCGTTGTATTTACCAGAGAGCAAACCACTAGCTAGCGGCAAGCGAACGATAATACCCACACTCTTTTGCTGCGCTGCAGGGAATAATTCCAACGCAGGCTTTTGACGAAAGATATTGAAGATCACTTGCAAGGATTGTAAGCCTGGCTGCTCCAAACAAATCAAACCCTCCTCGACTGTCTCAACACTAGCACCGAAGTGTGCGATCAAGCCTTCCTGTTGCAACGTCCGTAACCAATCAAAGATCTCACCACGGCGCAGAATTTCCGTGGGGACACAATGTAGCTGTAACAGATCGAGGCATTGAGTTCGCAGTCGTTCGATCGACGCGACAACTGCTTGACGCATACCAGTTAGAGAATATCCATCAGGATAGACTCCCGCACCTCGTCCGTACTTTGTCGCGACGAAGATCGGCTCGCCGGTTCGCTTGAGATACTCCCCTATCCACATCTCGCTGCGACCACCACCATAGACATTCGCCGTATCGAAAAAGTTGATACCAGCTGCTATAGCAGCATCCATGGTTCGATCCCCATCCTGCTGAGTGATCGGACCAAAATCACCACCGAATTGCCAACAACCAAGACCTATCTCGCTAACCCGCACTCCCGTTTTACCAAGCGATCGATACTGCACGATAAAACCCTTATTTGAATCGCCGAAGCGGCATACAAAACATTTTGAAAAAGCTGCTAAATAATCACCGATTTCGGTGGCACTTCAATCCTAAACCTAGGCGAAATTGGGAAGAAGTCCAGGACTCAAGCAAAGCGACCAAGTGACCCAAGGATTGCGGCTATCCAACGCGATGCGATCTCAAAATACCTTAGACTCGATCTCGTTGTAACCATGACTCGGCTAAAGTATCCCTCTCACCCAGCAACATGTCATGTTCAGGACTAGATTTGAAGAGCATTTCGCTTGTAAATTAGATCGTCCTTGAGTTAGCGAGTAAAGAAGGCCGTCTCGGTTTAATCTGGCATCAGAAAAATCCAAGGCCGTCACAAAACACAACTCTCCCAATCAACAACAATCTGGTATTTGTATGAGCCTATTAACAGTAGTCATCGGTTCGGCTTTTATATTGATGGTTGCTTACGCGACCTACGGCCGACTTCTTACGAGACTTTTTCAGCTCGATGATTCAAGAACGACACCATCGGTTGAGCTTCGTGACGACATCGACTACCAACCACTCTCCGCTTCATCGCTCTTGCCTCAGCACTTTTCTGCGATTGCAGCAGCTGGGCCTATTGTTGGACCCATTGCCGCAGGACTTGCCTTCGGTTGGCTCCCGGCCTTGATCTGGATTTTGATCGGCTCAATTTTTATCGGCGGTGTTCATGATTTTTCCGCTCTAGTTGCTTCGGTGCGTCACAAGGCTCGCTCGATTGCCGAGGTAGTTCGCGACCATATGAGTCGCCTCTCATATCTGCTATTTTTGCTCTTTATTTGGATTGCCTTGGTTTACATCGTCGTTGCATTTACCGACGTCACCGCAGGTAGCTTCGTCGGGGCCGCTCAACCGCAGAACGGTAATGTTCCTGGGGCAGCTATTGCGGGCTCGTCGCTGCTCTACCTAATACTTCCGCTGGTTATGGGACTAGCGGTTCGCTATGGCAAAGTGCCTATGCGCACCGCCGTCTTTGCGGCAATTCCTCTTGTGGTTGTGTCGATTCTTATCGGCAAGTATTTACCGATCGATTTGCAATCCTGGCTCGGCCTGGAAACGGTCGGAGAGACTCGTAAAGCATGGTCGGTAATTCTACTTATCTATTGCATTATCGCTGGTGTTGTCCCGGTCTGGTTGTTGCTACAACCTCGCGGAGAGCTGGGAGGTTACTTTCTGTATGCAGCTCTAGCTATCGGTGCAATTGGACTCATCGTGGGGGGAGGAACTATTCAGTACCCTGCATTTCGCGGATGGTCTGTCGAACTGCCTACGTCAACTCAAACCTTATTTCCCTTTTTGTTCATAACTATCGCGTGCGGCGCTTGCTCTGGCTTCCATTCTTTAATCGCTTCCGGCACGACCTCGAAACAGCTCAAAAAGGAATCCGATGCGAAGCCGATCGGTTACGGCACAATGCTTTTAGAAGCGATGGTCGCACTTGTTTCTCTGTGCTGCGTGATGTCTTTCGCACCCGGGAGCACCGAACTGAAAGGTGACCCTAACCAGATCTATGCACAAGGAATCGGCAACTTTGCAGGAGCCATCGGAATTCCTCGCGAAGCTGCAATCACTTTTGCTCTCCTTGCCTTTACAACCTTTGTGTATGACACGTTAGATGTATGCACGCGACTGGGAAGGTTTATCATTCAGGAATTGACCGGATTACACAACGCATTTGGTAAAGCAATGGGAACAATCCTCACCGCTGGCGTTCCCATTTTCTTCATGTTGCGACACCCATCGGACGCGCCACCGCTGTTTAGAACCTTCTGGAATCTCTTCGGAGCCAGCAATCAGTTACTAGCCGCCTTAACCCTTTTGGGGATTACGGTTTGGCTATGGAAGACCAGGAGAGTGTGGTGGGTCTGGCTGGTTGTGGGAATTCCAACCGCTTGGATGTACACGATGAGTATTTGGGCTTTAGGCGTTATGACTTTACCAAAACTTTTCTCAGAGACCCGCCCCACTTTCCTTGCTGATCCGGTACCCTATATCGGTCTGATCTTGCTCGTGCTGGCTGTGGTAATGCTGCTGGAAGCGATAAGGGTCTTGCTGTTTTCATCTCCTGCACCTCCCGTCACTCCTTCAGCCAAGGCAGTAGGTGTGGCCTAGACTTTTGGGGAGCTTTTAAACGGCATTCTCGAACGTTAATCATAAGCCTCCATTCTTAATGAAAGCAGCGATTGCATAGCGTCGATACGCAAGACAAACTGTAAACCACGTCACTCACTCATTTAGAATTTGTCCAAGCGACTTTGCCAGCCATCAGCTTTCGGCCAGCAGTTATCCTTGGAGATTGATACCGAAATCCATGTCGTCGCAGCCTGAGTCCCATTCATCGAACAAGCCGAATCAATCTGGCATGCATAACCCAAGCAGCCCGACAGATTCCAGCGGTGAAACTGCAAGTGCTGCCATGGATTCAACCAAGCCAGCTTCTAGTCGAGCCGCAATTGGCTTTATCTTGGTGACTCTTTTTCTAGACATCCTGGGAATCGGATTGATCATTCCTGTTCTTCCGGAAATCGTCAAATTACTGACCAAGGACACGGAATATGTCCCTTCGTTTGTCTATGGACTGATGATCGGCTGCTATGCGTTGGCTCAGTTTTTAGCAGCTCCGGTGATTGGTGCGATGAGCGATCGTTTTGGCCGTCGTCCCGTATTGCTGTTGAGCATACTTGGCCTCTCAATTGATTTTCTTCTCACATATCTGGCCCCTAATTTAACGTGGCTTTTTGTAGCTCGTATCGCTTCAGGAATAACGGCGGCCAATATCACCGCCTCCAACGCCTACATCGCTGACATCAGTAGTCCTCAGAATCGTATTAAGAATTTTGGGCTCTCAGGTGCTACGATTGGAATCGCCTTTGTGATCGGCCCAGCGATCGGAGGATTTCTCGGTCAGAGTGATCCACGACATCCGTTTCTTGTCGCATCGATTCTTTGCGGACTGAATTTTATCTATGGTTGTTTTGTCTTGCCTGAATCGCTACCGCCAGAGAAAAGAGCAAAGAAACTTAAGATTAACGCAGTTCCATTCGCAGCAATCTTTCAGCTGAGAAGTTACCCAGTGGTCTTTACGTTGGCGATAACTATTTTCTGCTGTGTGCTTGCCCAGCAGGCGCTTCAAAGCACATGGATCTTGTACACGGGCGAACGTTTTGGTTGGAAGCCACTTCAGAATGGTCTTTCGATGACGGCAGTGGGAGTTACCACTTTTATTATGCAAGCGGGACTGATCCGCGCGATCACTGGAAAGCTTGGTCCTCGCAAATCGCTCTTCTGCGGGCTGGCTGCCGGCTCGCTTGCTCACCTAGCCTACGGGCTGGCAACAGAAGGTTGGATGATGTATCTGATTATGTGCATCGGCTGCTTCGCTGGACTGATACAACCAGTGTCGCAGGCGACGATAGCACGACTGGTTCCAAGCGATAGACAGGGGGCAGTTCAGGGCTCTATCGCGAGCCTTGGAAGCATTGCTGCCTTTGTTGCTCCACCTTTTGCCACGGGCTTATTCGGATACTTCACCGATCCCGATACGGCGATCTACCTTCCAGGCATTTCTTTCTTCTTCGGATCGCTTTGTATTTTTCTCGGCGCTCTAAATGCACTTCGAATTCGAAAGCAGCTTGAAGAGAAAGTGGGTTAAGCCTGACGGACTAGTGGCCCAACATCAGGCTCACCAGAAATGCTAACAGCGGAAGCCTGATCAACAAAGCGCTTTGATGATAACAAAAGCGATCTACTCGAAAATCTGTCGTCGATCAGTGAGCCTGATCAATTAATGTAGCGCCGCAGAGATCTCTAGAGAGATTCTCTGCGACGAACTTACGAACAAATTAACGATCGAAGATTTTCTTCAAAGCATGAACCGTGGTGGCACGACCAGCTCGAGCGATCGAGGTTGTCAATGGAATTTCCTTAGGGCAGACCGAAACGCAGTTTTGAGCGTTTCCGCAAACCTGCACTCCACCTTCGCTCGACAAGACATCGAGACGCTCACCGGCAGTATTCTTTCCGGTTGGATGAGAGTTGAACAACACGGCTTGAGAAATCGGAGCAGCTCCTAAGAAGCCTTTATCATAGGCTGAGTTCTTTCGCTCTGTAAATTCAGCATCGGTTTCTCCAGGACGACGCTGCAATTCAATCTTGGTGTATTGAGGGCAAGCTTCCAAACAGCATCCGCAACTCATGCACTGACTGAGCGGGTAATTTTGCTCCTGACTTGCTCGATCGATTTTGGGACCAGGTCCCATATCGATGTAGCTGTCCACAGGAACCCAAGCCTGAACGCGTTGAAGCGATCGGAACAATCGCGAGCGGTCCACTACCAAGTCGCGGACGACCGGGAACTTGGTCATCGGACGCAATTCGATTTCGGTTGCGTTGTTTTCCAGCAATCGATCGACAAGAGCTGAACAAGCTTGTCGAACTTTACCATTGATCACCATCGTGCACGAACCGCAAACTTCTTCCAAGCAACCGCAATCCCAAGCAACCGGTGCTACTTTTTTACCGTCTACCGTCTTCGCTTGTGCGGCGATCTTCTGCAGCACGCTGATGACGTTCATATCCTCTTCATAGGGAACCTGATGCTGCTCCCAATACGAAGGAAGATTAGGACCATCTTGCCTCAGCAAACGGACATTGACGAGTTGCGGCTTACGTTGACTGGAACTGCTCGCTTCTGCTGGTGCGATCATATTGGGTTCTTCTCAACTGGTTGCAAACTTATGGTTTTGAATATCACTTGTGTAAATGAACAATACTCGTTCGAAAAGGTCGAGAATCAATGGATCTCAACCAATTCCCTCGGCACTTTGCTACATACTTAGGCACTAGCGGCAGCGAGCGACGAACCGGTCTTGATACCGCGTGCATTGCAACGCTCACGCCAAACCTCTTCGATCACTTCCGCTCCGACTAGGCCATAGAGTCTTGGACGAGGCGTGATGACCGAAGTATCAACGTCTTCGTAGGTAACTTTGACTTTTTCTCCATCCCAGGTCGCAATGGAGGACTTCAGGTAGCGATTATTATTCGCTTCAAAACGATCGCACCATTGCTCAGCTTGTCGCCTTCGCTCGACTGGATCAGTAGCAGTCAGACTTGGCATGGCAAAGGCAGGCTTGAAGTGGGCTCCGCGGCACTCGTCGCGTTGTAAGGCCCCCTGCAGAACAGCGAAAGCAATCGGGAACATATCCTGTACCGCTTTCGTGAAGATAACGTTTTGATTGGTCCAGCTTCCCGTATCGGAAAGTGAGCAGCGTTTGATGCGCTGATGAAGTTCTTCGACCTTACCAATCGATTCCTGAAGCTGAGTATTTTCACGTACCACGGTTGCCGCCCGAGTCATGATCACTCCCAATTCCTGATGAATCAGATAGGGATTTTCACCTCCGCTGCCCGGGCCACTTTGACTGAGCAATTGACGGTGCCGCAATTCTTCTTTGGCAGCGGCGCGTTCGAAAATCGATGGATTCAAATCACCTGCAGCAATCTTCTTGTTGCTGATGTAGTTCTGAATACCTGGGGCAGAGAACAGACCGCTGAAGATGCAACTCAACAGCGAGTTCGCTCCAAGTCTATTGGCTCCGTGATACTGATAATCGCATTCACCTAAAGCATATAGGCCTGGAATATTGGTCGATTGATTGCGAGGTGAACCAGCTTGCAATCCACCTTCCGCGTTGCGTTCGTAATCACACCACAAACCACCCATCGAGTAATGGACAGCGGGGAAAATCTTCATAGGCACTTCGCGCGGATCGACACCTTGGAACTTCTCGTAGATCTCGAGTATACCACCGAGCTTGCGATCCAATTCGGCACGAGGGATATGGGTCAAATCAAGATAGACGCACATCTTGTTAGGATCGACACTAAGTCCTTCGTTGACGCAGATATTGAAGATTTCTCGAGTCGCAATATCACGAGGCACAAGATTGCCGTACTTTGGATAACGAGCCTCTAGGAAATAATAACGATCGGAATCTGGAATCTCTTTTGGAGGACGAGGATCATTCGCCTTGCGAGGCACCCATACACGTCCACCTTCACCGCGAGCCGATTCGCTCATCAGACGCAACTTATCTGCGCCAGGAATTGCGGTTGGATGAACTTGAATAAACTCACCGTTTCCATACTTTACACCCGCCTGAACGCAGCGGCTTGCGGCGCTACCAGTACAGAAAACGGACATGGTCGAGCGTCCATACAGCAAACCACACCCGCCAGTAGCAATCACAACGGCATCGGCTGGGAACGAACGAATCTGCATCGTTACCATGTCTTGAGCGATCGCGCCTACGCAATTCCCATCCGCATCCTGAACTGGTCCGAGAAAGTCCCAAAACTCGTATTTCTTTACCAAGCCTGCGCTTTCCCAACGTCGAACCTGTTCGTCCAAGGCATAGAGCAATTGCTGGCCAGTCGTGGCCCCGGCGAATGCAGTTCGCTTGTAGAGCGTTCCACCGAATCGGCGACGGTCGATGAAGCCTTCGGTCGTTCTATTGAAGGTCACGCCAAGTCGATCCATCAGATCGATCACTTTCGGCGCCCAGTACGACATTTCCTTTACCGGTGGCTGGTGCTGAAGAAAGTCACCACCATAAACCGTATCGTCGAAATGCTTCCACTCAGAATCCCCCAGCTGCCGAGTCTGATCATTGCAACTGTTGATACCACCCTGTGCGCAAACACTGTGGGAACGCTTTACGGGGGTCAAACTGATCAGGTCTACGGGCACACCTAATTCAGCCAATTTCATCGTGGCTGCCAAGCCCGCTAAGCCACCACCGATAACCACAACACGCTGCTTTGCCATATTTCCGAATCCTGCTTAATTCCGATTCACACCTTGAGAGTTGAACCGAAGTGAAAACTCAATTGGAATTTCGAAACTTGTCGGCATTTAACACATCATCCGACAACTTATTTTTCTGTACTAACTTTCAATCGCTTGATTCATCGCGCCATCACTGACACATTGCTTCCCACCGGAGGCCCATTGAGCAACTCAGCATAATCAGGCCGTAAACTGTAAACCAAGGAAAACTCTGATGACCAACTGGCCGTATAAACGCACCGCTACAGAAGACCTTTCGCGAAACGATTCATACAACCTTTAATACACAAACAAATTTCAATGAACGCTTTTCAAAAACTTAGGGACGATGCCGTAGAGCGAGAGGCTTTATCACACTTTGTTTCCGACGATGTTGCATCGCGCTAACGCAATTACTTCGCCTTCTTGTGGTGATCCTCAATGATGGCTCCACTTTCCACACCCACTTCATACATTCTGTCTTCGATTTTACGTGCTTCCTCAGGCTGAACGTTTTTAACTCCCCACAATGCACTCATGCCAACGATCCCAAGGAAGACACCGAACGCTGCGCACAACAACGTCGCTCGCTTTTGAGCTGCAGGAGAGACCCAGATACCCCAGGTGATTCCAAAGGTCCAGATTCCATTGGCTAAGTGATAAACGCAAGAGAGCATGCCGATGACATAAAAGATCGGCCACACAACACCCTTCATCGCTAGAGCCAGAGTGCTACTGGCGTTGTAGGGCTTGAACGCTCCGAAACCAAGCGGCTCGATCATGGCCAACCAAGCATCGAAGTGAAACCAACCGTGAAGATGCAAAACGTGAACGAGAATAAAGACGAAGGCAATTACACCCGTCCAACGCTGAGCCGCGTATCGGAAATTGCTCGAGTACTTGTAATGGCTAAGGTTTGAATGACCCGATCGAATGATCCAAACACCGAAGATCCCGTGGAACAGAATCGGTAGAAAGATAAACAGCCACTCGACCGCTGGTAGAACAATCCCCAGCGAATGGATCGTGTTCACTGCTCGTTGAAAAGTGCCTACACCATTGAGAATACTGGCGTTGGTCAGCAGGTGAACCACCATGTACGCTCCTACCGGCACTAGTCCGCTGAGCGAGTGGAGTCGTCGAATTAAAAATTCATTCCTACCAAAAAAGGTACTTGGAGAACTGGCAACTTGAGCCATGGGACGGTTCATTTCCATCACAGAGGTGGGACACAAAGGTTTGATAATCGGTCCTGTTGTAGAACCGACAAACGCCAACGACGGATAACTAAATAAAACCGCCGCGGATGATTCAGTAGTGTATGGGAAAGGTGCGTTAAAGCAATCGGTACTCACGTCGCAGTTAGCCGCATTCCCTGGGATTCTCCCCTTTATGATCCTAATGCGGCGGACCTAGCGATTCGAAGCAGCCCTGAAGCTCAAAACTGGATCTTGGTTCAAGAGAGAGCTTCCGGATGGCTCAAGCCCCCAAAAAACAACCCTAACGAGGGGGCCCCGGGCTGAGCGAAACTGCACCTTCTTGCGTAGATCGGCCTCGCGATACCCAGACCTTTCCGCGTGATGCCGATAAACAAAGATTCTTACCCACCAACTGAAAATCACGGAAGCCCTAACAAAATGGGCTCAACTCCGCAGAAAATCGTTAGCCCAGACTTCTATCGGGACGCATTCTGGATTGACAGAAAACTGGATTTCACAATGATTCGATTACGCTTTATTTAACGACCCACTGCCCAAAAGTGCTGGGCTTTCCTCGATCTAGGGCCGATATATCAGATGCGATCGCTGTTACTTTCTGCAGGAAAGACTCGCTTAGGGCTTGCTGGCCATAGGGGGTCTTGGGTAAACTCCCGAATTCTCTGCAGAGGTAGTGCGTGAACGCCCGGGCCCGGCAAGAGAACCTTGGCAGGTCATCATGCCAGAGTGGCGGAATGGCAGACGCGCTGGATTCAAAATCCTGTGTCCGAAAGGACGTGTGGGTTCGACTCCCACCTCTGGTACTTGAAGATCTCCCTGACACAACCCAGAACCCCTTAAATTGCTTCCTGGCCTGCACTTAGGCACGAAAGCCCCAAAGGGTTCATCGGGAATGTGCAGCAAGTGGATTGGCAAGCTCTGGCCACTGCGGGGCTTGCAGTTGGAGATGGCCGTTGATGGCTGGCAGCGATGCAGCAGGGCGGCGAGCGAAAAGCGGGGAAGATCCTGGAAACAGACTTCCCAACACTGGAGGACCGACGAGGAAATCCAGAAGAAATTTGTAAGAGAAAAGCAAATCAGTCCGCTGGCGGGAGACGTAACGTCGCAGCCAACTGTCGTGCTAGTTTGCAAATCGAGAGCACTCGATACGTGTTTTGATACGGAATTTGGTTCGTTTTTTGTCGACGATTTGACCCAACGAGTAATCATGCCAACGATCAATCAATTGGTACGCAGCAGCCGTCGGCTGCAGAAGAAGCAGTCGAAGTCGGCTGTTTTAGAAAAGTGCCCCTTCAAGCAAGGTGTGTGCTTACAAGTTAAAACGATGACCCCAAAGAAGCCGAACTCGGCTCTCCGCAAGATCACTCGTGTGCGTTTGAGCAACGGCAAAGAAGTCACGGTTTACATCCCTGGTGAAGGCCATAACCTACAAGAACACTCGATCGTTCTCGTACGCGGTGGTCGTATTCGCGACCTTCCAGGGGTTCGTTACCAAGTCGTTCGCGGTGCTCGCGACACATTGGGAGTTAACGGCCGAAAGCAAGCTCGAAGCCGCTACGGTGCCAAGAAGTCGTAAGCTGGGTTGCTCATTATTTGGAGCAACGCTTTGCGACAGCATGGCCTAGCACTTCAGTGGCTGGGTGAGGATTTTCACATCTGAAGAGGCGAAGGGTTCGTTTGACGAAAACTTCGCCCAACACTCCGCGAAAAGTGGCAAGATTTCGCAAACCTTAGTTTTGGGAAACGCATCACTAGATTTTTTGTATAAGCAATATTCCTATGGGCAAGATTACTGCCAGCCGCACGTCCCTGCGTCCTGACCCTCGCTTTAATTCGTTATTGGCCGCCAAGTTCATCAACTGCTTGATGTACGACGGCAAAAAGAGCACTGCCCAGGTTGTTTTCTATGACGCCTTGGACGAGATTCAGAAGAAGATCAAAGATCGCCCTTCGATTGAAATCTTCGAGCAGGCCGTTGAGAACGTGAAGCCTTACATCGAGGTTCGCAGCAAGCGTGTAGGTGGTGCCTCTTACCAGGTCCCGATGCAGGTCAATCGAAATCGCCAGCAATCTCTAGCAATCCGCTGGGTTTTGGCTGCAGTCCGCGAGAAGAAAGGCCGTTCCACCGCCCAGAAGCTCGCCGAGGAATTAATGGCAGCTTATCGCAAGGAAGGCACGGCGATGGCAAAACGCGAGGCAACACACCGCATGGCCGACGCCAACAAGGCGTTCGCTCACTTCGCCTGGTAGTCCCATCCACAGAATTTGCACGAACGAGAGTTACCCTCGAAGACTAATTTTAAAATCGAGAGGTTACACTTCAACTGGGCAGATAGATCTGGGAGGACACCGCAATCGCAAGGACCACTTACTAAGTCGACTACGACAAAGTGCCTTCATCGAGTACACTCAAGCCGCGACAGTTTGATCCCACAAGGATAAACTGACGCGGCTTTTTTCATGGCTGAAACCGTGCAGATCTGGGACACAACCACAACGCAATGAGGCGGCTTGGCAAGCCTGCGCTCAGCGACAACCAACAGCACACCATGCCACTTTCGCACATCGATCATGTCCACTGTTTCTTTGCGGCAACGAGACCATGCAACGCTCACTTGAATCCATTCGCAATATCGGCATCATCGCCCACATCGACGCTGGCAAGACAACTGTAACCGAGCAGATGCTTTACCTTAGCGGCTCGAAACATAAAGCCGGCTCGGTGGATGCAGGAACAACCGAAACCGATAACGATCCAGAAGAACAGCAACGCGGCATCACTATCTTTGCTGCGTGCGTTACCTTTAACTGGAAGTCCAGCACCATCAACTTGCTTGACACTCCAGGACACGTTGACTTTACGGCTGAAGTCGAACGCTGCCTACGCGTTCTCGATGGAGCAGTGGTTGTATTTAGCGGTCGCGAGGGCGTGGAAGCTCAAAGCGAGACCGTGTGGCGTCAAGCCGACAAATACAATGTTCCCAGAATTGTTTTCATCAACAAACTCGATCGCGAAGGCGCCGATTTCTATCGCGTTCTGGAAGAAATCGCACCTCGCCTCAATGCGAATCCAGTCGCCATTCAAATTCCAGTAGGACAAGGTCCCGCGCACACCAAAGATCCGTTTCGTGGCGTCATCGATTTGATCGATATGCAATTGATCACTTTCAATCACGGAGACGATCGTCGACTCGCGAAATCGGAACCAATCCCCGAAGAACTCGTGGATGATGCGAAAGCCTGGCGCGAGGTATTGCTTGAGAGCCTTTATCCGCTCAGCAACGAAATGATGGAAATGGCATTCGAAGAAAAAGAGATTCCTGTAGACCTTATTCGCAAAACACTCAGAGAGGGCTGCATCAGTCGCAAGATCCAGCCTGTACTCTGCGGATCGGCATTGCATGGTAGTGGCGTTCAACCGGTTCTTGATGGAGTAACCTACTACCTACCCAGCCCGCTTGATCGCCCAGCCGTCGAAGGCATTAACCCCAAGAAGAAAGACAAAACCGAGAAGCGATCACCAGATCCTGACGAACCCTTCTGCGGACTGGTCTTCAAGATCCTCCCGGCCAAGACGGGCGATCTCTATTGGATCCGCGCTTACTCGGGCCGTCTCAAGGCGAACTCGAGAGTCTACAACCCCAATCGCGACGACAAAGAAAATATCGCACAGCTTTGGCAAATCCATGCGACCAAAAAAGATAAGCAGGGCCAGGTCGACTCGATCACGGCCGGCGATATCGTGTGCGCCGTTGGTCCGCGCAACTCGATTACCGGAGATACGCTTTGCGATACTCAAAACCCGATCGAGCTTCCTTCAATTCAATTCGCGCAGACCGTTCTTTCCATGGCTATCGAACCGGAAAATACGACCGAGCGGAAGAAGCTTAGCGAAGTACTGGACATGCTTCAGCGACAAGACCCAACGCTCAAGGCAAACGAAAATTCCGAGTCTGGACAGACACTCATCAGTGGCATGGGAGAACTGCATCTCGATGTGATCAAGCACCGACTGACTCGCGACTTCAACCTCAACGTCAAATTCTATAAGCCGCGAGTAAGTTACAGAGAAACGATTGGCAAGTCGATCGAGGTGATCGGTAAATGCCAACGACAGATTGGTAGCCAACAGATGTTTGCCGAGGTAAAACTTCGCATCGAACCACTCCCCAACCCGAGTTCTCCTGTCGTTGTTTTCGACTTAGCCGCCGGCGACGCCACATTGCCGGATAACTATCGACTAGCAGCGATGGAAGAACTAAGACACCGAGGGCAGGGTGGAGGCATGATTGGTAGCTTTCCACTCACGGGGATGAAAATTTCGCTGCTTGGGGGCACATGCAGCGCCGAGGGCTCCGATGAAGTAGCTTTTCGAATCGCGGCGAACGATGGCTTCGAGAAGGGGATGGAATCTGCTGGGCCAGTACTGCTAGAACCGGTAATGCGACTAGAAATAACGACGCCCGACGACTACATGGGAGAGATCGTGGGGGACTTGCAGCAGCGACGAGCGATGATCGAGCGTACCGAAGCACGTGGAACATTGACAGTCGTCACTGCAACAGCACCCCTAAAAGAGCTATTTGGCTACTCGACGGCAATTCGATCTTTGAGTCAAGGCAGAGCGGGATGCTCCATGGAGCCATCTGGTTACCAAGCTGCCCCAGCGGGCGACGCCGAGGCGTACAGCTTCTGATCGAACCCAGAGAGCCACACCTTTTTAGCTTTACCAATTCGCTGGACCAAATGACCCTACACCCAAACCGTCGGTGACAGATTAGGCAAAAGGGGCACATTGCTCAAACCGGCAAGAATGCCAAAGAAAGGCGGTAGGCAAACACCCTGCAAACCTGCGACCCTTAGGAAGACTTTAAGGCTTCCCACTTCTCTTCCGTGAGCGACGGGTCACAGATGCCGATAACCGAGGAATTGCCCGTCACAGCAGTGGGATTTGGGGAAACACGACAAATTTGGTTCTCTTTTTCTCAAACCCCCTTCCGTGTCTATGGGATTGCCGAGTAAACTCCCACCCCCAGCACAGAGAAGACGAAACTAAAAAGCAGCCTTGATTTGCCGTTGACGGATCGAGGTTTGCTCCTTAAGCTTTTGCCCTCCCTGATCTGGAGCGTTTTGTAGAAAACGCGTGCCTGGGACGAGTAGCAGGCCTCCTAAGCCAACTCTGCCGAATAGTGTCCGGGAAGCAAAAGCCTTCTTTGGCCGTCGGAATCACTGACGCTGGCCGTTTTGACGGTCCAAAATCAGGAAGATACAACGGGTTGACGCTTTTCCTTGACCGCCAAACAAGAAGCGGAAAAGGGTGGGAAGTGAGCATAGGTAGACGGACAGTAAATAAGTTGCAGAGCCCAGAAGATTCCACAGGGCCCTGCGAAAAAGTAATCATATCGAAGAGGTGTGGCAGGTGTCTTCAAACCACGAAGTGATCCGAATCAGAATGGAAGCCTACGATCATGCTGTTCTCGATCAGAGCGCTGCAGAAATCGTAGAAACTGCGAAGCGAACACACTCAGAGGTTCACGGCCCGATTCCATTGCCCACACGAATTGAAAAGTACACCGTTTTGGCTGGTCCTACGATCGACAAGAAGGCCCGCCAACAGTTTGAAATCAGAACTCACAAGCGTTTGATTGACATCAAGCAGGCGACTGCGAGAACGATAGAAGCATTGAACAAGCTCAGTCTCCCGGCTGGGGTTGATATCAAAATTAAAGCCACCGCTCGCTAGTCAGGCGATGTGGTTTAGAGGTGGGGTAATCTGAAAGCATTCTTTCGGAAGTGAAGCCTCTAAAGGTTAATAGGTCCGATATGACATAGAAATCGAGTTCTTTGCCAATTAGCAGTATTCGATTTCGGTTCTAGTTGTTAACATCTCTTGCTCGATCCTAGGGTTACCTCAGGGGATGGCAAGCTGAGATACTTGTTTCGGCCTCTCGGGAGGTTGGATATCGGGTAGAGCAGTTGAGATGCGAATCAACTAGAAAAAAAAAGCGTGATAGGGAAGATTAGATAGAAGCAACGTTTTGAGAGCACGAGTTACCGCATGAACGGGAGGTTATTCTGGTAAGCCCGAATGGAACCAACCTTCAGCCAACAACCAGGCCAAGTGCTTGATTGTGATGAAGAGGTTCTCCCAACCCGCGTGGTGACTGAGACAGAGCGAACATAAGTAGTTCTGTGCTGTTAAAGCGGAAGCGAATCGGTGTCTCCAGAATAGCAAGCGTAGACGGGAAAGATTGCAATGACCAAAGGTATTTTAGGCCGTAAGATCGGCATGACACAGATATTTCAGGCAGATGGCACTGCTGTTCCGGTGACCGTTATCGAGGCGGGTCCGTGTCGAGTATTGCAAATCCGAACCGTTGAACGCGATGGCTACGAAGCGGTGCAGTTGGGTTTCAAAGACAAACCCCGCCGCTTAGCAAGTAAGAGCGAGCGAGGGCAAGTTGCCCAACTAGATAGCAAACGCAGCAGCAAGGCCAAAGCGGCTGGCGTTGAGCTTCTTCCGAAGGCTGATTGTGAGCCTCAGAGATTCATTCGTGAGTTGCGTGGTCCAATCGCTGGCGTTGAAGTCGGTGGTGAGATCAAGATTGACGTACTCAACGGCGTTACAGCAGTCGATGTGATTGGTTACACCAAGGGCTGCGGTTTCCAGGGTGCCATGAAGCGTCACGGGTTCAAGGGCCAGCGAGCCACTCACGGTGTAAAAAAGGTTCATCGACACATGGGTGGTACAGGTGCCTTGGCATCGAACCGCGGTGGTGGTCGTATGAAGAAGGGCAAAAAGATGCCTGGTCAGTACGGCAACGAGCGAATGACACTTCGCAATTTGAAAGTTGCTCGAATTGACGCCGAACGGAATTTGATTCTAGTTCGAGGCGGGATTCCAGGACCAGCTGGAGCGTACGTGATTGTGCGCGAAACGAATAAGGTTGGAAGTTAGTCGATCATATACTGGTCGCATTAGCTTTTCGGGCAGCTGTTGTTTAGAGCGGGATTTGTTTTAAAGCGGACATTGGGAAATGGCAAGTTTACCTGTATACGATCGCACCGGAGCTGAGGTTGGGCGTTATGAAATCGACCCAGCGCAAATCGCTCCGAAAATCAGCAAGCAGCTTTTGCACGACGCCGTGGTAATGTATTTGGCCAACCGTCGACAAGGTACTGCGAAGACGAAGCCTCGCAATGAAGTTGCTGGATCGACTCGCAAGCTATATCGCCAGAAGGGCACTGGTAACGCTCGAGTTGGTTCAGCACGAGCTCCTCACCGCCGAGGTGGTGGTCATGCTAAAGCGATTCGTCCACGCTCGTATTACTATCGATTACCTAAGAAGGCGATCCGGGCTGCAACCCGTATGGCGATTGCCTCCAAGATCGGCAGCGGCCAAGTGGTCGTGATTGATAAGTTAGATTTTGCTGCTCCCAAAACCAAGGACTTCGCAGCAATGCTGAAGGCCCTGAACTTGAACGCGATGTCAACTTTGGTTGCAACATCTCAAACGGACAGCAATGCATACCGTAGCGGCAGAAATATTCCTGGGGTTACGGTCAGCCCTGTGTCTGACTTAAATGCATTAATTGTTTTGCAGCCCAAGAAGATGTTGGTAACCAAAGCAGCTTTGGATTGGCTCAAGAGCCAGACGGCTGGAGCCGCGTGAGTTCGACAGGGGGGATGAAGTTGATGAAACGACTCTCCCTAGAAGCAGCTTTGAAGAATCAGACATTTTACGAAAACAGAAAACAGTAACGGGATCGTGACAGATGAGCGAATCAACAAACAGCACCACGGGTAAACTGCCTCACCAGGTATTGATTCGACCTTTGGTAACGGAAAAGGGTTTGCACAAGGCACAGCGTTTTAATCATTACGCTTTTGAAGTTGCCTCTGACGCGACCAAAATTGATGTGCGTAACGCAGTAGAATCGCACTTCAATGTAAAAGTTGAGAAAGTATGTATTCAGAATCGTTCCGGCAAGTCTCGTCGATTCCGTTTTAGACTCGGCGAAACACAGTCTTGGAAGAAAGCGATTGTCAAGTTGTCTGAGGACAACAAGATTGACTTCTTCTAGGATGGCTGGACGGCGAGTGCGGGATTCCGTGCCGCGGAGCGACACGGCAAGCGGTTTAAAGACGATTAAAAAGCAGCTAGATCAGGTTGAATTAAGATGGGAATACGCCAGTACAAGCCAACATCTGCAGGTCGACGAAATTCGTCGGTCAGCGATTTTGCTGAGTTGACTAAGGGTGCTGTGCCGGAGAAGTCGTTGCTGGTACGAGCTCGCAAGACCGGTGGCCGCAACAACCAGGGCAAGATCACGGCTAGGCATCGTGGTGGTGGTCACAAGCAGATGTACCGCATCATTGACTTCCGCCGTACCAAAGATGGTGTTTCCGCGAAAGTGGACTCGATCCAGTACGATCCTAATCGATCGGCTCGTATCGCTTTGTTGCACTACGCCGACGGGGAGAAAGCATACGTTATCGCTCCAGACGGTTTAGTCGCGGGAGCGGTAATCGAAAACGGTCCGCAGGCTGCACCAACCGTAGGTAACTGCTTGCCGCTTAAGAACATTCCTGCAGGTACTGAAATTTGCTGCATCGAGATGCAGCCTGGTAAGGGTGCCGCGTTATGCCGTAGTGCAGGATCGCTGGCAACCTTGATGGCACGCGAAGCAGATTGGGCTCAGTTGCAGTTGCCCAGTGGTGAAATACGTCGAGTAAGCGGTCGATGTCGTGCGACGATCGGCAAGGTATCTAATCCGGACCACAATGCTGTCCGAATCGGCAAGGCCGGTCGCATGCGTTGGTTGGGATGGCGTCCTTACGTCCGCGGTACCACGATGAACCCGCATGACCACCCGCACGGTGGTGGTGAAGGTCGAACCAAGGGTGGTCGTCATCCAGTGAGCCCAACGGGCAAGAGCGCTAAGGGTGGAAGCACCCGTAAGCCTCGAAAACCAGGAAATTCGGCGATCATTCGCCGACGACGCTCCCGTCGTTACGGGCAATTGAAATTGAGATAGTTAGATGGGCGAGTGTGTCCCGAGTGACTTGGCTGTGTCCTTGGGAACGATTGGGTTTGGTTCTGAGATTGTTGTGGAAGTTTGAGAATCAATTATGGGACGTTCTTCCAAAAAGGGTCCGTTTGTGGATCCTAAGGTGTTCGCGAAAGTCGCTAAGCAAATTGACTCTGGCGACAAGGAGCCTATCAAGACATGGGCTCGACGATGCACCATCGTGCCTGAATTCGTTGGGGTGACGTTCATGGTTCACAACGGAAAGCAGCACATGAAGGTGCTAGTCACCGAAGATATGGTGGGTCACAAGCTTGGTGAGTTCGCTCCCACGCGAACCTTCCGTGGTCACGGTGGCAAGGCGAAGAAGTAGCGGTAGTATTAAGATTGGTGAGGGGGATCTTCCTCGATCCAGGTGTGTTTTCGGTCGCTTCGCGGTGGCTGAGTTAGGCAAGATAGTAGTAACCTTTTGATAAGTGAGAGTGTGAAGGTCATGGCATACCGTGCCTCCCACCGATTTGCTCGAATCAGCCCTCGGAAAGTTCGGCCCCTTGCTGACCTTGTGCGTGGAAAGTTTGCTGATGAGGCTTTGAGTATTTTGAAGTTCCTCCCCAATCGCGGGGCGCGGATGTTGGAGAAGGTGATCAACAGCGCCGTTGGCAGTGCTCAGGATCCTGATCAGAATCAGGGTAAGACTGTCAACCCGGAAGAGCTCGTTGTGACCAAGGCTCTGGTGGATGGTGGTCCGATGTTTAAACGAATCCAGCCACGTGCACGCGGGATGGCATTCGGGATATTGAAAAGAACTTCGCATATCTCGGTTGAGTTGTCTCGACTAGATGAGATGCAGAATGGTTAGTGGTTACGTGGTTGACCCGGTATTTGGCCAGGTCAACCGCTGTGAAGTTTGAAGCCTCCAGCTGTCTGTCAGAGGTTGGCTGAGGAATAGGTTGAGTTGCAAGACATAAAACGTACGAATTTGGAATAGCTGTTCGTTTCAAGCCTAATAGCGAAGTGATCTTATGGGTCAAAAAGTCAATCCGGTAGGTTTTCGAACTGGCATCGTCGTCGGCTGGAAGAGTCGATGGTATGCGTCGAAGAAAGAGTTCGGCGAGTTGCTAGTGGAAGACCATAAGGTTCGGAGGTTCATCAAGAATCATCCGGACGAGAAAAAGCGTTCGCAGTATCGTAGTGCGGGAATCGACCGTATTGAGATCGAGCGGACTCGAGACGAAGTACGAGTGATTTTGTTTGTTGCCCGGCCTGGTTTGATTATCGGTAAGAAAGGCCAAGAGGTCGAATTGCTGCAGGAAGAGTTGCAGCGTTTGATTGGTCGCCGAGTGAATCTGAAGATCGAGGAAATTGGTCGTCCAGAAATACAGGCTCAACTAGTTGCCGAGGATATCGCTGGTCAGTTAGCCAAGCGTGGTAGCTTCCGGAGAACCATGAAGAAGTCGCTCGAGCAGACGATGGATGCTGGAGCGAAGGGCATTAAGATTCAGTTGGCTGGCCGTTTGGGCGGTGCAGAAATGGCACGTCGCGAGAAGGCGATCGAAGGTTCGATGCCTCTAAGCACGTTGCAAGCGAAAATTGACTACGGATTTGCCGAAGCGATGACGGCCCAGGGTCACATCGGCGTGCAGGTATGGATCAATCAGGGAACTTACGCGGGAGATTCGAACGATGGCGCTGATGCCCAAGCGGGTCAAGCATCGAAAAAGCCAAAGAGGTCGTATAAAAGGTAATGCGACCCGTGGCAACAAGGTTGTCTACGGCGATTTCGGTTTACAAGCAAAACAGGGTGGATGGATAAACGCTACTACGATTGAAGCGGGGCGTATTGCTGCTCAGCAGTACATCCGTGGTGAGGGGCGTTTGTACATCCGGATTTTTCCAACGAAGCCAGTGACTGCCAAGCCTTTAGAAACTCGTATGGGTAAGGGTAAAGGCGAACCGGATCGTTGGGTAGCTGTGGTCAAGCCAGGAACAGTTTTGTTCGAGTTGGGTGGTGTGACCGAACAACAGGCGAAGATTTGTTTGGCACGTTTGGCGAGCAAGATGCCGATTTCGGTTCGATTCTTGCGTCGTCGTGCTGTGTAGTTATTGCTTAGTTAGTTGCGACCTCGCAGGCTTCCAACCGAATCCTGAAGGTCGCTGAATGGTAACAGTCAAGCTGAGCCGTTGGTTTTCGGCTTTTCAAGTTGGATCAGGTAAGAGCGATCAGGTAGAGACATGAAAGCCAGTGAAATCCGGGAAATGAGTGACGAGCAGGTACAGTTGACGATCAATGAGTCGTCTTCGGAGTTGCTCAAGCTTCGAATTCAGTCACAGACAGAGCGAGTTAGCACGACCAATGAGAAGCGGAAGCACCGTCAAACCATTGCTCGCTGCAAGACCATTCAGCGTCAGCGTGAGTTAGGTAAGAGTTCGAAGAAGTAAGATCCTTACGCTAGATCTTTGGCTTATGTGCCTCGGATTTGTTGGATTAAAATTATTTTAGATGTTCCGCTGTGTAAGGTGGAGATCTCGCAAGAGTTCAGCTGTAGATTGTTGGAAGAGTGGATTCAGGGGCATTCCCTTAAACGAATCGTTGAAGAGTAGACAGCAGTATGCCTAAGAAAGTATTGGTCGGAGTGGTGATGACGGACAAGGCCCCCAAGACACGGCGGGTCGAGATCGCTCGTTTGGTTAGACACCCGAAGTACAAGAAGATCATTCGTCGCAAGACGGTATGCCATGTCCACGACGAAAACAACGAGTCGTCCATTGGCGATGTAGTTGAATTCGAAGAATCCAGCCCACTTTCAAAGTTGAAGCGATGGAAGTTGGTTCGTGTTGTGGAAAAGAGTCGAGCAGTTGACTTGGCTGCACTGCGTGCCGCACGTCGTCACTCAGCAACCGAGCAACAGGAAACATTGGAGAAGCTGTCTGGCGGTCCAACCTAGTGGGTTGTGGTGGCAGAGAGTTTGGCCCACTGAGGGCCGAGATGTTTGAGATAGCGACGGATGTCGCGAGCGTTACTTGGGCAACCTGGTAGCGGATGGGCAGAAAGATAAACAGATCATAGTGAATACGGTGAGCCTGCAGTCCGTTTTGCAGCGGAACTGAATCACTGGAATAAAACGAGAGTTTGTGCGGCGATGATACAACAAGAAACCAGATTGGTTGTCGCGGATAACACAGGTGCACGTGAAGTGATGTGTATCAAGGTGCTGGGTGGAAGCCGTCGGCGTTTCGCTCGCATTGGCGATGTGATTGTCTGCAGCGTCAAGAGTGTGATTGCAGGAAGCGAGATCAAGAAGAAGGCTGTTGTTCGTGCGGTGATTGTTCGCACCAAAACGCCAACTCGCCGAGCCGATGGTAGCTACATCCGTTTCGATAGCAACGCTGTGGTTTTGATCGACAAGGATCTGAATCCGCGTGGCACTCGTATTTTCGGTGCAGTTGCCCGCGAGTTGCGAGAGCGAAACTTTATGAAGATCGTGAGCCTTGCGAGCGAGGTGGTATAAGCGATGTTGATTCGTGTTAATGATAATGTGGTTGTGTTGTCGGGTGATGATAAAGGTCGCCAGGCGAAGGTTTTGCGAGTTGATCGCGAAAAAGGGAAGGTGATTGTGGAAGGCGTTAACCGCGTCTACAAGCACGTTCGTAAGAGCAACAAGAACCCACAGGGTGGTCGGTTGTCCAAGGAAATGGCTATCGATATGTCCAACGTTGCCTTGGTATGTCCAAGTACTGGGAAACCTACGCGAGTAGGCGTTCGAGTTTTGCCAGACGGTTCCAAGGAGCGGTTCAGCAAGAAAAGCGGCGTTTCGCTGGGTGCAATTGCACCGGCCAAGAAGAAGGCCAGCAAGTAAGCTTGTTGCCGTCGGACTGATATCAGTTCGAGATCAGAAAAATTGTTTGTAGATCAGCATAGAAAAAAGTATTTGGGTGGTAGTTATGGCACCGCGGATGCAAGAGAAGTACGAGAAAGAGATTCGCAAGATTCTCGCTGAGCGTTTGGGTGAGAAGAACCCGATGGCATTGCCACGCTTACAGAAGATTGTGATCAACATGGGCGTGGGTGAAGCTGTACAAGACAAGAAAGTCTTGGACACTGCTTCTGATGCGATGTCGGACATCTCTGGTCAGAAGCCGATCATCACCCGATCCCGTAAAGCAATTGCTGGTTTTAAACTGCGTGAGGATTTGCCAATTGGCTGCAAAGTTACCTTGCGACGGGAAAGAATGTATGAGTTCTTGGATCGATTGATTTCGGTTGTTCTCCCACGAGTGCGAGACTTCCGGGGGATCAGCCGCACGGCCTTCGATGGTCGCGGCAACTACAGCTTGGGTTTACAAGAACAGTTGGTATTTCCTGAGTTAAATCCAGACAAGTACACCCGTCCTCAGGGAATGAACATTACGATTGTGACTTCGGCCCAAACCAACGACGATGCGTTGTTGCTTTTGGAGTTGTTCGGGATGCCTTTCCGGGCTCCCCGAGCTAAGAAAACAGGCGCCGCTTGATCCGAGGCATTTGTCTTCGGCCGAGTTGGTGCTGTGGCGATAAGAGGTCGCTCGTAGTTAAGTTTTTGGCAGGCTGATATCGCGAAAAAGTAAAACACTTTTCTCGTGATGCGGTCGACTGGTTTTAAAGTGGTTTTGTTGTTTCGTTTCGTCACTAGTAACAGGTCCAGGTCCTGTGGCAAGCAAAAGTAAGATCGCGAAAGCGAATCGCGAACCAAAATTTTCGACGCGGCGTGAAAGTCGCTGCAAATTGTGCGGTCGCCCAAGGGCGGTTTACCGCAAGTTTGGGTTGTGCCGTATTTGTTTTCGTAAGTTGGCCGATCAAGGCCTAATTCCTGGCGTTCGCAAATCTAGTTGGTAACAGGGGGCTACTGCGATCATGTTGACGGATCCTATTGCCGACATGCTTACTCGCATACGTAACGCAGTTCGCGTGGAACGCCCGTATGTCGATGTGCCCATGTCGCGAGTCAAACTCGGAGTAGCCGAGGTTTTGAAGCGAGAAGGTTATGTTTGGGATGTGAAGAAGGTCGAAACGGATCCGCATGTTGCGATCCGCATCGAGCTGAAGTACGGTCCCAACGGTGAGCGGGTGATACAAGATATCCGACGTGTAAGTAAACCTGGTCGTCGAATCTATGCGAAGTCGCAAGATTTGCGTCCGGTTCTGAACGGGATGGGTATTTCGATTATCAGCACAAGTCATGGTGTTATTAGCGATCGCGAGGCTCGTCGCCAGAATTTGGGTGGCGAAGTCTTGTGCGAAGTCTGCTAGTAGTGCTCTATAGAAACCGTGTCGCGTAAGAGTAAAAGCCTTACCGGCATGGCGGCTGAAAGAATGAACCGCAGTTATGCAGCTTTTCAGTAACGAGTTGTGGCTTAGGTCACAAGCGCTCTGGAGGTTATCATGACTAACAAGGCTTAATAGCCTAGGTTGGTTCTTCTGAAACAAGTCGATGGTTGGCGGTGTGTAACATAAGTTTGACAGGATTGGCTGTTCTTTCGGCTGGTGGAAATGACCGGAAGTTCGGGTACTTCGGACAACAACAGTCGAAGCGGCTCGAAAACAGCAACCTGATTTTGTCTTTTACAGTGTTGGGATTGATAGCCATGTCGCGAATCGGGAAAATACCGGTCGCCGTTTTGGACGGGGTAAAAGTTACGGTTGTGGATAGAACCATTACCGTTGAAGGTCCAAAGGGCAAACTCGAGTTTACCCATCGTCCTGAAGTTAAGGTTGCCGTCAGCGAAGATGGCAAGAGCTTTTCGGTCACAGCGCAGGATAACGAGCGTACGACTCGCGCCCTGCACGGCCTGACACGAGCTCTTGTGAACAACATGATCTTGGGTGTCAAGAACGGTTACGAAAAGAAACTGGAAGTTGTGGGAGTGGGATACCTTGCTGCGATTCAGGGCAAGATTCTGCAATTGAGATTGGGCTTCGCCAACGAAATCCAGCAACCCATTCCAGATGACTTGAAGGTAACGTGCCCTGACCAGACTCACATTGTGATCCAGGGTTGCGACAAGCAGCGAGTGGGCCAGTTTGCGGCTCAGGTGCGAGCCCTTCGCAAGCCAGAACCATACAAGGGCAAAGGTATTCGCTATCAAGGCGAGTACGTTAAGATCAAGGCAGGCAAGTCGGCGACCTAGTGTTTTAGCAACCGGTGTAATACTCTGGTTGCTGCTGGGGCAGGTCCTCGGAGAGAACTCCGAGGAGTTACGAGTTTTACGTTTTATCTGACTTTAAAGCTTTCTGGGTTAGTGACGTGGATAACAGGGATATTGTCAACAATCAGCGGATTCGCAGACGCTTTCGTGTACGAAAGACGATTCGTGGAACCGCGGACCGTCCTCGACTGTGCGTCGAGCGAACACTTAAGCACTTTGGATGCCAAGTCATCAACGACGAGGCTGGAAGGACGTTGGTTTCAGCAACCACGCGAGACAAAGAAGTTCGCGGCAAGATCAAGTACGGTGGCAACATTGCTGCTGCGACCCAACTTGGAAAGATCGTTGCTGAAAAGGCGTTGAAGGCTGGCATCAAGCAAGTCAAGTTTGATCGTGGCACTTCGCAGTATCACGGTCGAGTTGCGGCGTTTGCCGATGCTGCCCGCGAAGCAGGTTTGGAATTTTAGTCAGATTTTGCAGTCGTTAGGCCTGCGGTAGGCAGGAAAGTCGCCGTTGGTTGAGGTTTGTTTGGTATTTGGACTTACCAAGTGACCTGTAATGGTGAACAATTGAGGCGGTTTGGGAATGAGCCACTCATACAATTTCGAGAGAAGGCAAACCTCCTTTTTCAGTGAGATTGTTGCAAGCCATTCTGAGATTTATTGAGCATCACAAGTTAAAGATCGAATTCGAGCAATATTGTTTCGACTTGATGGGGAGATACTAGCGTGGCATCGGTCAATGAAAGCATGCCCGGCGAAATGATTGATCGCACTTTGCGTATCAAGCGATGTGCGGCAGTTGTCAAGGGTGGTCGTCGATTTAGCTTCGCGGCCCTTGTAGTCGTCGGAGACGGTCGCGGCAAGGTAGGTTATGGCTATGGTAAGGCCAACGAAGTACCTCCGAGCGTAGCGAAGGCGCAAAAAGCTGCGAGTCGCGACATGATTCAGGTACCGATCGTTGAAGGCTCGATTCCTCATGCCGTTTGGGGTAGCTATGGAGCGGCCAAAGTACTTCTGATGCCAGCCAACCCGGGTACCGGTATTATCGCCGGTCAAGCAGTTCGAGCGGTGTGTGAGGCTGCTGGTATTCACGATATTTTGACCAAGAGTTTCCGATCAAATAATCCTACAGTTTTGGTTAAAGCGACCTTCGATGCATTGCAGAAGCTTCGCACCTTGCAGACTGTGGAAGCGTTGCGTGGAGTGAGCTTGTCATGAACTTACAAGATGTGAATAGTGAAGTCGAAGTTAACCGAGGCAGAAAGCGGATTGGTCGCGGTCTCGGCTCAGGCTGGGGTAAGACTGCGGGCAAGGGTCACAAGGGCCATAAGTCACGTAGCGGTTACTGGCGAAAGCCGACCTTCCAAGGTGGTATGATGCCGATGGTCCGCCGCATTCCTAAGCGCGGATTTTTCAATAAGTTTGCCTTAGACGTATTCGCAGTGAACGTTGGCGATCTTGAGCCGCTGTTTGAAGCAGGAACAGAGATCACGCCAGAGTTATTGCAGTCGACCGGCATCGTGAAAGCACGTTTTGACGAGCTGAAGATTTTGGGCGATGGGGAAGTGACCAAGAAGTTCAACGTGGTTGCTCACCGTGTCAGCCAGACTGCTCGGCAGAAAATCGAAGCTGCTGGTGGTACAGTTACATTGGTTAAAGCGAAACAGACGCCGAAGGAAAGAGTCGCTGGTAAGGCGAAGAGCTAGGGTCTCGAGTTTGGTGCTTGGCCATTTTTCGCCATGCCATCGAACGTGATTTTCTGGGGCGTGATTTAACGCGAGCATGACGGTTGGATTCGAAATGCAGATTGGATAATAGCCGGGAGCGGATGTGATGCTTGAAAAGCTCCGAATTATTTTCACCATTCCTGAACTGCGTCAGAAGATTTTTCTGACGCTGTTTCTGCTATTGGTCTATCGAGTTGGATACCATGTTCGACTGCCGATGGTTCGTGGTGATTTAGGTGACAACGCGAGCAGTCAATTTGGAAGCTTCCTAGAGAAGGTTTCCGTTTTTGCGGCAACCGATCTTCGGCAAGTAACGATTTTCGGCCTAGGGATTATGCCGTACATTTCGGCATCCATCATTTTTCAATTGCTCGGAAGCGTTTGGCCTCCCATTGAGCAACTGAGAAAAGAGGGTGAGACAGGTCGTAAAAAGATCAATGAGTACACACGCTACCTAACGGTATTGCTCTGCATCATCCAAAGCTGGGTTTATTTGCAGTTTGTGGTGATGAGTGGCAGCGATACCGATCGTTTGATTTCTGAAGAGTTTCTGGTCGGAGGTCAGACGTTGTATTGGGGTTGGCAGGTTTGTGCCGTCCTCATCATGACCTGTGGCACGATATTCCTGATGTGGCTTGGCGAACAGATCGACGAGTATGGAATTGGGAACGGGATCAGCCTGTTGATTATGGCAGGTATCTTGGCCCAAATGCCTAAGGCGATTTTGGAATTAGGCCGAAACATGAAGCCTGAGTTGGTCGGTTTGACTGCAGGTGAGATTGGGATTGATACCTTGATCATTCTCGCCTTTTTGTTCGTCGCTGTGGTTTTCGGTGTGGTGTTCATCACCCTGGGTCAACGAAGAATTCCTACTCAGAGCGCGAAACATGTTCGTGGACGTCGGGTGTTTGGTGGAACCAAGCAGTTTCTTCCTTTGCGAATCAACCAATCCGGTGTGATGCCGATTATTTTCGCGAGCAGTTTGTTGATGATACCGAGTTTGTTGTTCGGCTCTCTGGCGGGCTGGGTTGCCAGTGGTGGAGGGTTTATGGAGTCTCTTGGTCAATTATTCAGCCAACTGAGTGACATGCTGGGTAGTGGGACCTCGTTGACCTACAATATTTTATACATCCTTTTGATTTTCTTCTTCTGCTACTTCTGGACTTCAGTGAGCTTTAATCCCAAGGAGATTTCCGAGAATCTGCGGGACAGCGGAACGTTTATTCCCGGTTATCGGCCTGGTAAACGAACAGCCGATTACTTGGAAAAAGTGATGTCGAGAATTACTTATGTAGGAGCGGCGTTCTTGGCCCTGGTAGCGATCGTACCGACGATTGTTTCCGAGTCGATGGGTGTGACATTCTCAGTAGCCTCCTTCTACGGCGGCACTGGACTTTTAATTGCTGTTAGCGTGGCATTTGATTTGATACAAAAGATAGATAATCACTTGTTGATGAGAAATTATAAGGGACTGTTGGAGCAGTAATATTTTTTGGTTGGTGGTGGGTTGGCAGATGATCTGGAATCAGCCGAAGCCCGTTTTTTGGTAGCTGTGGGTGAAAGGCCATAACGCCATGCGTATCGTGTTTATTGGCCCGCCCGGCGCTGGCAAAGGAACCCAATGCAAAAGGCTGGTGGAGTTTTTGGGGATACCCCATTTATCCACAGGTGAAATGCTTCGGCAGGTAAAGCGGCAAGACACGGCATTAGGTCGCTGGATTGCTTCATACCTCGATGCAGGGCAATTGGCTCCCGATCACTTGGTGATGCGAATCGTTGCCCATCGATTGGCTAAACCCGATTGTAGAGAGGGCTGTTTGTTCGACGGTTTCCCTCGAAACGTCGTACAAGCGGAATTGCTGAATGATCACTTTAAATCGGTTGGTACCCAGCTTGATTTGGTGCTCGACTTGGATGTGGTGGAAGAGGAGTTGATTGATCGTTTGTTGAGGCGGGCGAAGATTGAGTCGCGTGTCGACGACAACTACGAGACGATCAAGGAGCGGTTGAAGGTGTTTTACACGCAAACAGCTCCACTGTTGGAATACTACCGAAACCTGGGGCTGCTTGTTCAGGTGGACGGAATGCAGGGTCCGGACCAAGTGTTTGGGCAAATAAAGCAGGCTGTTCTGTCTCGCATGTCAGAGCGGCTGGAAAAACAAAAGTGAGAACAGTTCGGACCTTGCGGAAAGCCGCTGGGTAGCGATAGAATTCGAGATTTACCGTTATTGGTAGGAGACGGCGCGATGCCGCGTTTGCTGGGTGTTGATATTCCGAACGAAAAGAAGGTCTGCATTTCGCTTACCTATCTTTATGGTGTGGGTCCGTTTGTTGCTCGGGAAGTTTGTGAAAAGACGAACATTGATCCTGACAAGCGGGCACGCGAGTTGGATGAAGACGAACTGAGCCGGTTGTCGACTCTGCTTGAACGCGACTTTACGGTTGAAGGTCCTCTGCGCCGTCAAATTGGCCAGTCGATTCACCGATTGCGTGAAATCAAGTGTTACCGAGGTATGCGTCATCGCTTGAGCCTGCCGGTTCGCGGTCAGCGTACGAAGACCAACGCTCGGACACGTAAAGGTCCTCGCAAGACGGTTGCTGGTAAGAAGGGTGTTAAGGACTTGCGGTAGTGCGAATGGCAGCTTGGAGAATCATTCTCTGAGTTGGTTTCGTGTTGGTTCACGAAAAGGATTTGCTGAAGGGATTGGTCCCTGGCACTTTCGGCGAACGCAAGAAAGTATGGCGGTTCAGACAAGGTTCGAATTGGTTGCTGGAAGCAAGCCGCTAGGGCGGTGTGGCAACCGGAGATGCTTGGGCCGCGGTTTTTTGATTTCGATGAGCGATACCAACTGCTTTGTTGATGGTAGTTGGATGAATAAAGAAGTTTGGTTTGCTTAGTATTTGTGAGACGGAATTGTGACCAAGGTCAACAAGAAACGAAAAGCGAGACGCAATGTCACTGTTGCAGTGGCACACATCAAGGCAACGTTCAACAACACCACGGTGACGATCACCGACACCAAAGGTGATACGTTGTGCTGGGCAAGTGCCGGTACTTGCGGATTCAAGGGGTCCCGAAAGAGCACACCATTTGCTGGCCAAGTAGCAGCTCAGCAAGCGGCTGAAAAAGCGGCCAAATGTGGTGTGAAAGAAATTGAGGTTCGAGTCAAGGGTCCTGGCTCTGGTCGCGAAAGTGCGATTACCGCTTTGCAAACAGCGGGGATGTCCGTTAAGCAGATCGAAGACGTAACCCCAATCCCTCACAACGGATGCCGTCCTCGCAAGCGACGCCGCGTCTGATCGTTGTTGGTTTTGGTTGTGGGTTTTGGAATTGGCAGATCACATTTTCCCTTGAGGGTTTGTTTCCATGCACATACGGTGGCGCGGCCTGGAGTTACCAAGCGTCGTACATTGCGAGAAGGAAACTTTGAGCAGCACTTACGGCAAGTTTCTTGCTGAACCGTTCGAGCGCGGCTTCGGAGTGACGATTGGCAATAGCCTTCGTCGAGTACTTCTTTCCAGTTTGGAAGGTAGTGCTGTGACCCAGATCAAAGTCCGCGGAGCTCAGCACGAGTTCTCAACTCTTAATGGGGTTTTAGAGGACTTGACTGAGATCGTTTTGAACGTCAAGAGTCTGGTTGTAAAGAACCATAGCGATTCTACCCGAGTGATCACGGTTGAACGCAACACCGCCGGCGTTATCACTGGAGCGGACGTAGAAACCGACGCTGATGTTGAGGTGATTAACAAAGATCACGTGTTGGCAACATTGACAGCCGACGTTCCTTTTATGATGGAAATGGTTGTTGAAAACGGCCGAGGTTATGTACCTTCGACCGAGCACAGCACCGGTGATCACGAGATCGGTATCATTCCGGTCGACGCAGTTTACTCACCCGTGACTCGCGTTCGTTATTTGGTTGAAGAGACCCGCGTGGGACAAAAGACCAACTATGATCGCTTGGCACTAGAGATCTGGACCGACGGTTCGTTGCATCCAGAAATGGCATTGGTTGAAGCTGGTAAAATTCTCCGCAAGCACCTCAATCCATTCGTTCAGTACACGGAACTGGGTAAGCAGGTACACGCCGTTGCTCGCGGTGGCCCAGGTTCAGCAGAAGCTCATTTGGAAACCAAGCTCAATACCCCGGTAACCGAGTTGCGGTTATCAGTACGAGCTGGCAACTGCTTGGAGTCTGAAGGCATCAGAACATTGCGGGATTTGGTTCAGCGAACCGAAGACCAACTGCTTGAAGTACGCAACTTCGGTGAAACAACATTGAATGAAGTTCGTGAAAAACTCGCCAATTTGGGATTGCATCTAGGCATGCGATTGCCTTCTGGTTCGGGTTTGAGATAGTCGAGAGACAGTTAGAGATAGAAGGCAATTTTAAACGCCCGGCAACTTGCCGGTGACGTCCTTTTTGATTGGGAATGGTAGATCGATGAGACATCGAAGACGCGGCAGAACTTTGGGGCGATCCCCGAGCCATCGACGTGCACTGTATCGCAATTTGGCGAGTGCGATTTTTTTGACTGAACGAGAAACGACCGAGTTGGACTCGAATGCTCCAAAGGTCAAGGGACGTATAATTACGACGCTTCCGAAAGCGAAGGAAATTCGTCCGCTCGTAGAAAAGTGCGTTACTCTAGGCAAGAAGGGCGTGGCAGCGGAACAAGAAGCAGCGAAGTTTGCCACTAGCGCGGAACGCAATTCCGAGGCTTGGAAGACTTGGCGTAAAAGCGAGCAGTACAAGCAATGGAACGCAGCAATCGCTCCGGCCATTACTGCTCGTAGAAGAGCATTGCAGCTGCTCGGGGATAAGCAGGCAGTGAAGATCCTGTTTGGAACCGTAGCACCTCGCTTTATGGAGCGTCCTGGTGGCTACACTCGTATCATGCGACTCGCCAAGCCTCGTTTGGGAGACGCCGGTACTCGAGCTATCCTAGAGTTCGTGGGCCAAAATGATCGCACCAGCACGAAGAGCCAGAAACCTAGCTTCAATGAAGAGAAGGCATAGTTCTCTTGGGTTCTGACATTCGCTCGACCCAGAAGGATTCGATTAGAAGCGACCGGTAGGGACCTAATTCGGTTGTTTAGATAAGTCAGAGAAGCCGCGGCAAAAACCGCGGCTTTTTTGTTTTTTATCTCCCCGTCAAAAGAGTTGGTTTGTCCATTTTGGATTAAGGAAATGTGAAAAACTTTTTGTTTTTTAACTGACCAAACTCGCTGCGGAGATGGAATTCCCGAAACGATTGCAGGCTTTAGATTTAGGACGTTGTCGAGCAGATCCCCCCAAGAACTGCTTCGGAAGGCTCACCGACGGAAACCTAGTAGAGCCCTAATCTTGCGACGCTCTTTCCACAATGTTTGACATCGGGCTTGTTTTAAGTAAACTCGCCCCACGCAACATCTAGTACCCGGAATTCAACTAGACCACTACCCGTAGTATGGTTTCTAATAGTAGGAAGCGGGAGCAGATAGGAATCTTTGAAAAGGCCACGGTTTGGCTTGGAACTCTCAAGGAAACACTTTGTGGTTTGACGCACGACCGGTCAATTACATTGCGCACACTTGTCTTTTAGTACACAACAGCAATTTTATTCAGCAGAAGCTTTTCTAAAGAAGGAGTCGATGGGGATGGCAACAGTAGAGTTAAAACGAGGCAAAGGGGCAGATGCTGGTGCAGCAGCATCGACGGGCCTGCGAGGCAATCGAAAAGGACTCCGAGTGGACTCCGTTTTCTGCCCCCAGGACGTCAGTGATCCTTTTACGACAGTCGAGTGGGAGACCCGCAAGGCTGCGATTAAGGACGAGTCTGGCAAGGCTTTGTTTGAGCAGACCAATTGCGAAATTCCCAAGTCTTGGTCCCAGTTGGCAACCAACGTGGTTGTAAGCAAATATTTTTATGGCGAACCTGGCACCGAGCATCGCGAATACAGCGTCAAGCAACTGGTTCATCGTGTCACCCGTACAATCACCGATTGGGGTGTCAAGGATGGCTATTTTGACACTGCTGAGGATGGCGAGCGATTCTATCGCGAACTGAGCTGGTTGTGCCTGCATCAATTTGGATCGTTTAACTCGCCAGTTTGGTTTAACGTGGGCCTATTCCATCAGTACGGAGTATCGGGTGCAAAATGCAATTGGCACTTCGACCGCGAACTTGGAGAAGTGACCCAGCCAGAAAATCCTTACGAGTATCCCCAGGGGAGCGCGTGCTTCATTCAGCATGTTGAAGACAACATGGAAGACATCATGCGTCTGGCAACCAGTGAGGCGATGTTGTTCAAGTTTGGATCGGGCACCGGAACCGACCTTTCGACGATTCGCTCAAGCCGCGAAAAGCTTTCTGGTGGTGGCAAGCCAAGTGGCCCGCTTTCGTTTATGCGTGTGTACGACCAGATTGCTGCTGTGGTCAAGAGCGGCGGCAAGACACGTCGTGCTGCCAAAATGCAATCGCTGAAAGTCTGGCATCCAGACATCATGGAATTCATCGAGTGCAAATGGAAAGAGGAGAAGAAGGCTCACTGCTTGATCGAAAAAGGTGGTTACGAATCCAACTTTAACGGCGAAGCCTACAGCTCGATCTTGTTCCAAAACGCAAACCTTTCAGTACGAGTCACCGACGACTACATGGAAGCCGTTCGAGAGAACAAGAAGTGGAAGACTCAGTGGGTCAGCAAGAAGGCCTCGGGCGATGCGCCCGAATACGAAGCTCGAGAGATCCTCAATCGCATGGCTGAGTGTGCTTGGCAGTGCGGTGACCCAGGCGTTCAGTATGACACAACGATCAATCGTTGGCACACCTGCCCCAACAGCGGTCGCATCAACGCCAGCAATCCTTGCTCGGAATACATGTTCTTGGATGATACTGCCTGTAACTTGGCAAGTATCAACTTGATGAAGTTCCGACTGGAAGATGGTACTTTCGATGTAGCGAGGTTTACTACTGCCTGCCGCTTGTTCTTTATCGCTCAGGAAATTCTTGTCGATCATGCAAGCTACCCAACCGACCGCATCGCACTGAACAGTCACCTATTCCGCCCATTGGGCCTTGGCTATTCGAACCTGGGTAGCTTACTGATGGCAGGTGGCTTGGCCTATGACTCCGATGCAGGACGCGGTATCTGCGGTTCGATCACCGCATTGCTCCATGGGGCGGCCAATTTGACGAGTGCCGAGATGGCTGCCGTTGTCGGCCCATTCGCTGGCTTTGAAGCGAATCGCGAGCCGATGTTGCATGTGATGCAGATGCATCGAGATGCAGTCGAAAAGATCGATAACGCTGGTCCTGACTATCTCAAGAGTGCAGCACGTAATTTGTGGGATCGAGTCTTGCAATCGGGCAAAGCCAACGGTTTCCGAAACGCTCAAGCAACCGTATTGGCACCAACCGGTACGATCAGCTTTATGATGGATTGCGACACAACCGGTATCGAGCCTGACATCGCGTTGGTCAAGTACAAGCAGTTGGCAGGTGGCGGATCGATGAAGATCGTCAATCGCACAGTACCAATGGCTTTGGAAAACCTTGGTTACTCTCCAGAAGCCATCGAAGGAATGACGAAGTACGTTGATGCGAAAGATACGATTGAAGGGGCTCCAGAACTCAAAGACGAGCACTTGTCCATCTTTGATTGTGCATTCCGCCCTGCAAACGGCGAACGCAGCATTCCTTGGCAGGCCCATATTCGCATGATGGCTGCTGCCCAACCGTTTTTGTCTGGCGCCATTTCCAAGACAGTGAACATGCCTACGGACGTGACCCCCAAGGATATCGCCGATGCGTATTTCTGGGGCTGGGAACTCGGCTTGAAGGCTATTGCGATTTATCGTGATGGATCCAAGCAGAGCCAACCACTCAACACGACCACCGAAGCTGACAAAGCGAAGGCCGGCAAAGTCGAAACGAAGATTGTAGAAAAGGTTGTCTACAAGCCTCGTCGCGAACGACTACCGGATACCCGTCAATCGTTAACCCACAAGTTCTCGATTGCGGGCCATGAAGGTTATATCAATGTCGGTCTCTACCCAGACGGTCGCCCTGGCGAGGTGTTTATCACCATGGCCAAACAGGGAAGTACTATCGGTGGTTTGATGGATAGCTTCGGAACCGCTATTTCGTTGTCCTTGCAGTACGGTGTACCGCTGGAAGTACTGGTCAACAAGTTTGGCCACACCCGATTCGAACCGATGGGCCACACGACCAACCCCGATATTCGAATCGCTAAGAGCGTCGTCGATTACATCTTCCGCTGGATGGGAATCACCTTCCTGCCTGGTTATCGCGAAGCCAACTTGGGACAAAACAAGTCAGCAGAGCCGAATTTGGAATCATCTGCTAAACCTGCACTACCAGTAGCTACTCCGAAGACACCGGTCAATGGAAATGGAGGAGAGACCATCTCCAACGAATTCCAAACCTCAGCAAGCTTTACCAACACCCTGGTCGACGCCAACACGCTTGAAAGAGCGGGCGTCGCCATGATGAGTGGTACCGGAGCAGGAGCGGGTTCGCGCAGCGAACAGTTCGCTCGCTTCCAAAGCGATGCACCAAGCTGCGATAACTGCGGAGCGATTACCGTTCGAAATGGCAACTGCTACCTGTGTCACAACTGTGGCAACAGCATGGGTTGCAGCTAGTATTCTTCTGGTTTGGCCCGAGTTCGTGATTTTCTTCTCGACAGGCGGAGCGATTGCCACCATCGCTCCGCCTGTTTCCTTTTCTCTAGACATGTAAAGGATTGCATACCGAACTTGGTAGCGTCATGATCTTACTAGTATTCATTGACTGCCTAGATCCTGCAGGGCATCATCCAAGCAGATCGTCGCTGGGCAGATCGCCGCTGCATTAACACTACATTAGCCTAAGCTTCGTATTTGGTTGAAAGCAGTTTCAAGAAACAAACTAGCAAGCTAAGGCCTGCTTCTGAGACCTAAAGAACGAGAAGCGACGCTGCAGATCAACGACTAACGATGGCGATTCACGAAACCTGCCGCGGGTCACGGTGAGCCTACCGACCGCTGTTCGCTTAACGGTGACTTACCTTGCGATACGCTTCGACTTGATAGGGCCCGAGAAACATCAATAGAATCGCACCGGGGCGACCGTAGCGTTCAAAGACATCCTGCATGTAGAATTCTTCACCCGGAAACGGATAGACAAACACAATTGAAAAGTCATCGACGGACATGTCATAGTTATCGTAAGCGGGTAGCGCATCTGTCTGATGGCAAACGTACGACTTTCCTTTTTCAGCCAGGGAAGCGGCACCCCGAGGAAGAAAGTTTCCTTTCCATAGCTCCACAGTTGCTCCATGCCGGCGATGCAAAATAATCGCCTCATCGATCAGCGGTTGCTCAGCCTCAATACCCACCGCTTCGAACCCAGCTAACGAGGCCATAGCTGCGATCACCGCGAACCCACAACCCCACTCACAAAAATTATTACCATCGACCAGATTATTGGTCTTCAGATAATCGATTGCGCCCCAGATCAAACGAAAGTCGCTGGCAACAAATTGGTGGACCTTATGGCGTTTGAATTGATCCCAGAACGCTTCGATCTGCGCATCAGAATCTTCCAGCAAATGCTCAATGTGCTTAGGTAGCTGATCTACCTCAAAATCAATTGGGATTTCTTTGAGAGGCATACGACATTACCAAGGTCGGGAAGTAATGATTCCACTTTCAGGACTACTAGCCTGTGCGTACAAACGCTTTGGCATCCTTCCTGCCAAGAACGCTTTACGACCCGCTTGAGCCGCTAATTTCATCGAATCCGCCATCAACACGGGATGACGAGCATAGGCGATTGCTGAATTGAGCAGGACACCATCGGCTCCAAGTTCGAAAGCAAATGCTACATCACTTGCCGTTCCAACACCTGCATCCACGATAACCGGATACTCCGGATCATCACCTTTGAGACTCTCTAAGATGATGCGAAGATTGTTGGGGTTAAGGATACCCTGACCAGATCCAATGGGACTTCCCGCAGGCATAACGGAAGTCGCTCCGCAATCCTTTAGTCGTCTGGCGATGATCGGGTCGTCACTGGAATAAACCAAGACTTGAAATCCATCTTGTACCAGCAGCTTGCAAGCCTCAAGCGTTGCTACTGGATCAGGCAACAGCGTCTTACTATCTCCGAGTACTTCTAATTTAACCCAGTTCGCACCAGGATTCTCAAGCTCCCTGAGCAACTCCCTTCCTAGACGGGCAACGCGAACTGCATCCGCCGCGTTGAAGCAACCTGCTGTATTGGGCAATAGTAAATACTTATCTGGGTCAATAAACTCCAGCAGATTCTTACCTTCTCGATCGTAAAGACGCTCCCGCCGAACAGCCACTGTGACACACTGAGAACCTGATGCGGCTAAAGAATCTCGCATCAATTCGGGAGTATCAAACCTTCCCGAGCCGACAATCAAGCGGCTCTGTAATTCATAGGGCCCAATTTTCAGAGGCCGATCCAACATGGATGCACTATCGTTTGAAGGAATAGAGTTGACATTTGTCATTTCGGAAAAATCCGGCTTAACGGAGGTTATGTGACCTAACCACCTCCGACCAACGTTACCACTTCCAGAATATCGCCTTCTTTGAGAACAGAGCTATCTCGCAAATCGCGAGGAACGATTTCTCCGTTGAGCTCCACGACGACGAATCGAGCTTTGACTTCTGCTTCCTGCAGCAATTGAGCAACGGTCATGCCAACCTTGGCGGTTCGAGCATGACCGTTGAACGTGATCTTGATACTGTCTTGCATAATAGTCGCTACTTTTCGGGTAATCTTCAATTCGCTACGCAGCCGCTTTCGACGTACGTCGATTACTCAGAAAAGCCTTCTGCAATCTACTCTTTTTCAAAGGCGGAATCGAAAGCTCGATTGCTCGGATTAAAATCCATACGCTTGACGAACTGAGCTGCTTCTCGAGCGCCGAATTCGCGATCCATACCGCTATCTTCCCACTCGACCGATAACGGCCCCTGATAACCGATATCGTTCAAAGCGCGAATGATCTCTTCGAAGTTAACAGCACCGCGACCTGGGCTACGGAAATCCCAACCGCGACGAGGGTCACCGAAATTCAGGTGGCTCGCTAAAATCCCGGATCGACCATTGAGCTTGGTAATCGCATCCTTCACATGCACATGATAGATACGATCAGGGAAAGCACGAATGAACTCAACCGGATCCACACCTTGCCACAACAAGTGACTCGGATCGAAATTGAATCCAAACTCTTCGCGATGATCGAGAGCTTCAAGAGCTCGCTGTGCTGAGTAGATATCGAAAGCGATCTCAGTAGGATGAACTTCTAGAGCAAACTTTACTCCGCATTCGCCGAATACATCGAGAATTGGATTGAAGCGATCGGCCAACAACTTGTAGCCATCATCGATCATCTTCTGTGGAACAGGCGGGAAGGAATAGTTCAGGTGCCAAATACTCGACCCAGTAAATCCGTTGACAACTCCCACGCCGAATTTTTGAGCGGCACGAGCGGTCTGCTTCAACTCTTCAATCGCTCGCTTGTTCACACCAGCTGGATCACCATCTCCCCAAACGTAAGGAGGAAGAATCGCCTTATGACGTTCGTCAATCAAATCCAAAACCGCTTGACCAACCAAGTGAGCGCTGATGGCATGGCACTGTAGATCGTACTTTTCTAGCACTGCCCTCTTCGCCGCGCAGTATCCATCCTCACTAACTGCTCGAGCCACTTCGAAGTGGTCACCCCAACATGCTAACTCGATTCCGTTGTATCCAAAGTCGCGGGTCATTCTCGCCATTTGCTCCAACGGCAAATCGGCCCACTGACCGGTAAAGAGAGTAACGGGGCGTCCCATGGTAAGTCTCCTATTTTGGAAGTGTTGATAACTCAGAGAGGGAGGGAACTTCAAAACGACCATCTTGAACGATGCATGTTATCTTGAGTAGTCCCCGAATGGCCATGGCCCTGGATAAGTACCGGATCAGCTAAGAAAACCTGAAAAAATCCTATCGCTTACCACAGACACCCTAAGGTGGGGGCAGACTTTTCGTACTTTTTTGGGCTGTTCGGTTCCAGCTTGAAACCGTCGAATTGCACAGTCGAATTGCACAAGAGAACCGCGCTCCAGTTCATTCAAATCTGGACAGCGAAAAAACAGTTCTCTCCACACCGCCTAAACCGAGAATTGTTGTCGCCCCAACCGGGGTTCAACACCGAGTTCGGATGCTCTATCAACAAGCAGCACACAGCACTACCTAGTAAACCTAAAATTAATTCATCTTGCGACAAATAAAGCGGTGCAAACTTTACCCGCAAAGTGCGGCTTCCATCTTACGAGTAGTTCGGAGTTGGCGGTCGATAGTGACTCAGATCGATACCACGAAACCAATCGATCGTCTTTTGCAAACCTTCCTGCAGCGGAACTTTGGGTTGCCAATTCAATTTGTCCTTAGCCAACGAGATATCTGGACGTCGTCGGGTTGGATCATCTTGAGGCAAGGGCTTCTGGACAATCTTGACTTTGGCTCCTGTTTGAGCGATCACCATCTCAGCTAACTCGCGGATCGTGAACTCTCCAGGATTCCCAATGTTGACCGGCCCGATAAATGAGTCTGGTGCATTCATCATACGGATAATGCCCTCGACCAAATCATCGCGATAGCAGAATGATCGTGTTTGAGTCCCATCACCGAAAATCGTGATATCCTTACCAGTGATTGCTTGGCGAATAAAGTTCGATACCACTCGGCCATCGTAAGGATGCATGCGAGGCCCGTACGTATTAAAAATTCGGACGATGCGAACGTTGACTTTGTTCTGGCGGTAATAGTCCATGAAAAGGGTTTCGGCAACGCGTTTCCCCTCGTCGTAGCAAGCGCGGGGGCCAATCGGATTGACCGAACCTCGGTAGCTTTCCGGTTGCGGATGAATCTCCGGGTCGCCATAGATTTCACTGGTAGATGCCAGCAAGATCTTCGCTCCACATCGCTTAGCCATACCTAGCATATTGATCGATCCCATCACGGAGGTTTTGATGGTCTTGATCGCATTGAATTGGTAATGACCCGGCGCGGCAGGACAAGCCATGTGATAAATCTGGTCGACCTCCAGAAATACAGGCAAGATCACATCATGTCGAATCAGCTCGAAGTTGGGCTTACCCAACAAATGAACGATGTTTGACTTTTGACTGGTAAAGAAATTATCGAGACAAATGACATCGTGGCCATCAGCTACCAAACGCTCGCAGATGTGCGAACCAAGAAAGCCTGCCCCACCAGTTACCAAGATACGCTTGATCTCTGCCATAAACCGCATCCTTTACGTTAAAAATGCTCGTTTCCCCCGTGCATTACCCATAAAGTAACGCACTTACGAGCGTGCGAAAAGCAGCAAGCAATTCGGAATGCAAGAATCCTTTTACAATCTTCTCAATCCATCTTCGGTCATTGGGTTAGGAATCTCAACATCCAACTGATCTATCTTCCTCAAAGTCTCAGCATCCAGCACAACATCTGCCGCTTTGAGACTCTCCTCCAATTGCTCGACACTGGTGGCACCAACGATGGTGGAAGCGACAAAGTTATGTTGCTTGCTCCACGCCACCGCTAAAGTCGCAGCAGACATCCCAGCTTCCGCTGCGATTGCCTGGACACGTTCCGCAGTTTCTACCGTTCGCGCATTTACGAACCGCGCGGCCATCGCCCTCTGCCGAGGCTGTCCAAAATTGATGTAGTCGTAAAACCTTGAGCCCTGCGGAGCCCCGCTTTTATATTTGCCAGTGAGCACACCTCCGCCCAACGGTGAGTAGGGCAATAGACTCACTGATTCGCGACGACATACTTGAGCTAACTCGCTTTCACACCGTCGATTGATCAAACTGAAATTGTTCTGCACAGTGACATATCGCGCGGTGCCATGATTCTCTGCAGCCCATAAACTTTTCATTAATCCCCATGATGTTTCGTTCGAGCAGCCGATGGCACGTACCTTCCCTTGCTCGATCAATCGAGTAAGCGCTTCGAGCGTTTCCTCGTAAGGCATACCATGATCGGGCCAGTGCGTCTGATACAGATCGATGTAGTCGGTTCCCATCCTCTGCAAGCTTCCCTCGATCGCTTGAAAGATTTGTTTACGATCGAGCGAAGTTTTGCCATAGCGAATCGGTGGCGTGAACCAACCATGACCAGGCCCTGCGATTTTAGTTGCAAGGATCAAGGAGTCGCGTGGCTTTCCTTTTAACCACTGACCGACGATCTCTTCCGTTCGGCCCGACCATTCCGCTTTGGGAGGAACAGGATAGAGTTCGGCAAGATCAAAGAAATCGACTCCGCACTCGACAGCTCGATCCATCATTTGAAAAGCTGCTTCCGGAGTCGCCTGGGAACCAAAAGTCATCGTACCTAAACAAATTTCGGAGACCGAAATACCACTATTGCCTAGCCGTCGACGTTGCATGAAAGAGAACCTTGATGGACATAAATTTCTTATTTTGATGCCAGATAGCGTCACGTTTTGCTACCGAGACACTGCTTGGTTACACAGCTGAACTCAAGCTAATGAGGAATTGCTCATTGATTTAAACGCACAATTCCCTGCCCTACCCAATCGAGCCCCCCGAAATACGATGTTAGCGCGTCGCAAATCCACCCTATCATCAAGCCCTTGGATCTGTGGCCCCTACAGCGAACACCCAGAAGTTTCACCCCAGTTCCACGTGTTGCCGCCAGATCCGATACTCCCCTAAGAGTCTAACTGATCGAATCCCACTTGTGGAGCATTGACAGCCCGCTTCGATAGGATCATCTTTGACGCCATGCGGAGATAGCGTCCGTTGGCCTTGGAGCTTTCGCGAGTGATCCAAAGACAGTGACACTTGTGATGCATACCATTAATCGTCAATGTTTAGTAACTTCCAGGTCATCGTGGACCTGAGATGTTGCAACACTACACTTTTGATCGTGCTTCGATTCTTGGAGCTCCTCTGCCGTTCGCTTTATTCGAATTCCTTTGATCGGCACCGCTTGTTGCTCGACAGTCTTAACTAAGGACCCCATTCATGCAAACTGCTCCTTTTTCGCCAGCGCGTTACCTCAGCGCACACCGCGATTACTTCAAACTAATTCGCTCTGTTTCGATCTTTGTATATGCAGCGATTTCATTTCTCGCAGTCCTCGCAGTTTCAAATTCAGCTACCATGGCACAGACTCCCACCAACCAACACTACGAAGTGCGACAATACATCGGCATCGATCCTGAGCGAATTGGTGAAATGGACAGCTACTTAGAAAAAGCACTCGTGCCTGCACTCAATCGCCGCGGCCATCAGCCGGTTGGTGTCCTTGCTGACGCAGCCCCTGTCGAAGGCAAGATCTCATTTTTTGTTCTGATACCCCTTAAGTCTCCAGCTGACCTGACCACGCTGTCAGCAGATCTCGCCAAAGACGAAGCTTTCGTTAGTGCTTCGAAAGAGCACTCGGCGATCGATCCCAAGAAGCCCTTGTTCACGCGAATTCGTAGCGAATTGTTAGTTGCTTTTGATTGCTGGCCACAACTTACCGTTCCCAAGCAATTCGCTGAAAAGAAAGATCGCTTGTTTGAACTGCGAATTTACGAGAGCGCAACCGAAGAACGTGGTCACAAGAAGGTCGCGATGTTCAATAGTGGCGAGGTTCCTATTTTCCTAGACTGCGGTATCAGCCCGGTTTTCTTTGGCCAGGCTTTGATTGGCGATAAGACACCTAATCTTACTTACATGACCGTGTACGACAACGCTCAAGTAAGAGATGAATGCTGGAAGAAGTTCATTGCTCATCCAGACTGGAAGAAACTCAGTGGCGATCCTCAGTACCAGAACACCGTTTCCAAAATCTATAAGTTTGACCTCCGCCCTCGCCCTTACTCCCAACTATAGAAAATTCTAACCATGCTCGAACTCTACGATCAAATTCAAGAAGCCTGCAGCTATATTCGACAGCAGTGGGATCACGATCCTCATGCTGGAGTTATCCTCGGTACCGGACTTGGCCCTTTGGTAGAAAAAATTGAGGTTGAGGCAATGATCGATTACGAATCGATCCCTCATTTCCCAAAATCTACCGTGGTAAGCCATCGCGGTCGTTTAGTTTGCGGAAAACTTTGCGGCCTTAGAGTGATGGTCATGGAAGGTCGCTTTCATATGTATGAAGGCTATCCTCTCAAGAAGATCACTTTGCCAGTTCGCGTGATGAAACACCTCGGAGCACAACTCTTGGTGGTGTCAAACGCATGCGGTGGCATGAATCCCAATTTCCGCTGCGGCGATATCATGATGATCGATGACCACATCAATCTCATGGGTGACAATCCGCTCATCGGTATCAACGATGACCGTCTCGGACCACGTTTCCCCGACATGTCGGAACCCTACGATCGTCATTTAATTGACGTCGCTCTGGAAACTGCAAGGCTAAACAATATCGTTGCCCACAAGGGTGTCTTCGTCGCTGTTTCAGGACCTAACTTGGAAACGCGTGCTGAGTATCGTTTTCTGCGTGCCATCGGCTGTGATGTAGTAGGCATGTCGACGGTACCGGAAGTAATCGTTGCAGCTCACTGTGGCCTGCGAACGGTTGGACTCTCGGTCATCACCGATATGTGTTTGCCCGACGCGCTCGAAGCGGCTGACGTCGCGAAGATCATAGCAACGGCCAATGCAGCGGAACCTAAGCTGACGAAGCTGGTAATGGGTGTGATGGAGTACGAAAAGTCGCGAGTTGCATCCAAGTAATGTTCACTTCGGATAAAAGGCAACTAGAGGCAACCAAGTATCTTTAGACTCAGAGATTTCTGTAACGACTGATACTTGGTAGCCTATCCGAAACAACCGAGACGAACAGTTGCCTGTCACCCATGGAAATGATTCACGCGATACATCGACCACCACTGCGTGACAACCTAGCTATGCCACCACTTTCCTTTCCAGGGCAAGTTGCCATACGGAGCTCAGATCCGAGTCATCACGAATGTTCAAGCCGCGATGCATGAGAGAAGTGTTCTATGGCAGATAGTAATGTCGTGGTTTGGCCCAAACGTATTGCTGAAGCTTGTCGCAAGATCCGCGAACAACGCATGTTGTTTCCCGAAGTCGCTATTATTTTAGGCAGCGGCTTAGGCGGTTTAGCTGACTCGATCGAGCATGCTACCATCATACCTTACAGCGATATCCCCCATTTCCCAATCAGTACTGCGCAGGGACATGCTGGTAAATTGGTTTTAGGATTCCTTGCAGGTGTTCCTGTCGTCGCGATGCAAGGTCGTGTTCATCGCTACGAGGGTTTTAGTATCGATGAAGTTTGCTTTCCCGTTCGTTGCATGCAGCAGCTTGGAGCCCATACGCTGATCGCTTCCAACGCTAGTGGAGGCCTGAATCCACGGTACCGAAGTGGTGACATCATGGTCCTCGACCAACACATCAACTTCATCGGTCAGGCCTCTGCTATCCCCTCTGCTTCCTTTGTTTCACATTCAGATAATAACACTGCCGCTGCGTACTCAACGGGTGATAAAGAAACACAAAACAGCGATCATTGTTTACATCCGCGCGAAATGGGAGTTATCGACAGATCACTTCATCTCTATGACGTTGGACTGATCGAACGCGCTCATGATCACGCCAGACGAGCCGGTTTCACTTTGCACCAAGGAACCTACTTGGCAACTCTCGGTCCCACTTACGAGACCCGAGCCGAGTATCGTTTTTTTCGCACGATAGGTGCTGACGTTGTCGGTATGAGTACAGTGCCTGAAATTATTGCGGGTAGCCAGTTGGGAATGCGGACCTTAGCACTTTCGATTGTCACAAATGTTGCCATGCCCGATCGCCCAGCGGCGACTAATCATATGGAAGTTATCAGCTGGAGCGAGATTGCGGCTCCGAAACTTCGGCAGTTAGTCTTTGGAATGCTACAGGAATTAGCTGGCCCTGCTGATTAACGTTTTGGTCATTTGCGGTCAACCACCGCTTCCAGCAAGACTTGCTTGCTGGCACTTATCGCTGCCTAAGAGAAGTAATATCTTCAAGGATCATGCGGAACATAAACTGCATGTTCCTGGCATATCGCGGCACCAAGCGTTTCGGTTCACTTAAAGCGCGATATAGCCACTCAAGCCCGGTTCGCTGAAAGAAGACAGGAGCACGTCGTACCCTTCCAGCTACGAAATCAAACGAGGCCCCCACTTGAATCGTTAATGGTGCTTGCAACTTGAGATAATGATTCAGTACCCAGAATTCACCTTTGGGTTGGCCTAATGCGACCAAGATGATATCAGGCTTAGTATCTTTGATACTCTGCAACATCTCAGCTGTTTCGGCTTCCGAAAGTTGGCGAAACGGTGGAGAGTAACAACCGGCGATTTGCAGACCAGGATATTTTTCAACTAGTTTTTCAGCTGCTGCCGCCGCCACTCCTTCAGCCGCTCCAAAAAGAAATAACCTATACGATTTTTGGGAAGCGAGCTCGGCTAACTTATAAATAAGATCCGCTCCGGTCACTCGCGATGGAAGCGGTGTAGGGCTCAGACGGGAACGCCAAACAATCGGCATTCCATCGGCCAGAATCATCGTCGCTTGTTGTGTTACCTCAGCAATCCCTGCCTGTTGGTGATGTAGCATGACATAATGCAAGTTCGCCGTCACAACGAATCCTGGCTGTCTCCTGGAAATCCATTGATCCAGGAATTGAAGGCATCGAGGCATGTCAACCAACGAAAAAGGGACTCCCCAAACCCACGAAACATCGAGCTTGGGAAGGTTTTCAGATTGTCCGATTGCCATTTGCCCCGGTGAGTCGGAAGCCTGATTAGAGTCGCCGGCCCGTGAGTCGGTTTGAGACACTTTGGGCTCGGTTAATGCGAAGTTCTCAAGCATCACCGGCGGTGCAATATCGTGACACTGATTTTGCGATACAATCGGAGGCTGGGGAATACCCCAGGTAGAACCTGAATCGCTGTGTGAAAGACCGTTTCCCGTAGTCACTTTTGTACAACCCGTTAAGTTAGCTGAAAACCTGAATGAAATCACCGATGCTCGATTTGTAGGCCGGATACTCTGATTTCTTATATGTCCATTGGTTATTTACGTTATTTCGTTGATCAAATCCGATGGATCGAGACACGAACTCAGGAACGGCTAGACTAGATTCTGTTTGTAAGGTTTGTAACGAAAGTATCGGAGCTCAATGATGACCAAACAGGCTGTGGTGATTGCGGTAGAGGGCTTAGGGACTCAGCTGTTGTCACCTTATGGCAACAGCTGGTCTGGCACCAAGGCTCTAAGCAGTATCGCAAGCCGAGGTTTGGTAGCTTCCAACTACTGGCACAATGATTTCTCGAAAGAAATGTTTTACCGTCGAATCCTTTCATCTTCCCGCAGGAGTCCGGCACAGCAACCTGAAGATGAGAGCCACGTTTCGCTACTTAAATATACCCCCAGCTTACAAACACACTGGCTCACCGATATTGTGATGGACTCCTCAGCTTCACCTAAGCGGATTCCATGGCACCAATCACTTCCGAAACTGAATCGTGGAGACGAGATTCTCGACAGCTCAATCGGGCAGATCTTTGAGCATGTCTTGCAGTGGTTTTCATCCGCCTCCAGCGAATCCGATCAATTGCTTTGGTTGCACAGTGGCGGACTACAACATCGCTGGGATGCACCAAACGAACTCCGCCACTCCTATTGCCAAGAAGATGATCCGGAACCTCCCGAGGGAGATGAGCCACCAGAATTCTCGGTCGATGAAGACACCGACCCTGACCTCATTACAGGCTGGACCCAAGCAGCAGCGGCCCAGATATTTTTACTGGATCAGTGCCTCAGTGCGGTCGATATTGCCATCAGCGAACGAGGCTGGGAAGAAACCTGCTTGCTGATGATTATTGGAATGGGTGGCTACTCTTTTGGCGAACATGGTTATGTAGGATTTCAAACGAAAAGCCTCTGGAGTGAAACGGTCCAATCACCCTGCATTATCCGTCCAGGAAACAAATTGCCCGTGACTTTGTATCGCCCTGAGATGTATCAAAACGAAGATTTATCCCATGTGCTGAAAGATTGGTTTGCCAATTCCACTACTGTATCGAACGGACTTCTTAGTTTCTCCGGTCCTCAAGCTGCTTCAAAATGGAAACCCGAACATCAGATCGCTATTTGTGAAAACGAACAGGAATTACTTGTCGCCACACCGCACTGGGAATTCCGCCGCATGACACCCGACTCCGCTTGGGAGATTTTCATTAAGCCCGATGATCGTTGGGATGTTAACGACATCGCTTCTCGCGTGCCAGAAATCTCTGAGGTTTGGATGCGATACTGGCAGGAAATAGAGCCGTTGTGGAGATCATCCGATCGATCGACATTGCCAGCTCTACCTAAAGAACTCATCGAACGTAGTTACTGAACCAGAGTCATTGGATACATACTATGCACTCAACGATCGAGATATATCAACAAATCAACTTGAAACCTAGGAGGGCGATTCGCGGAATGTCCGCGGTGCTCCTTCCCTTTGCAAATGAAGATCGAATCGCTTGGAACGCTTTTGAGAGTCATCTCCAAAGAACTTTCGATTGCGGTTTGGTTCCCGCGGTAAACATGGACACCGGGTTTGGTAATCTTCTCGATGACACGAGCAAGAAAGAAGTGTTGCAGCGTGCGACGGAGATCGCTGCAGGCCGAGATTTTGTTGCGGGAGTATTCATTGGCGACCAGCCTGGTGATGCGCTGAATGCGACCGCATATCTGCAGCGGATGGAGCCTATCTTGGAAGCTAAGGGAATGCCTATTTTATTTCCCTCCTATGGACTAGCGGCTGCTAGTGACAGCGAGCTTCTCACGTTCTTTGAGACGATCGGACGACACACCAATCGATTTCTTGGTTTTGAACTCGGCAAAATGTTTGTCCCATGTGGCCGAATCTTTCCGCTTGAAGTTTTTCGAGATTTGCTGCAAATCAAAGAATGTATCGGCCTCAAGCATAGCTCGTTGAGTCGGCAACTAGAGTGGGATCGGCTGGCGATTCGCGATCGAGTGCGGCCGGAATTCATGCTCCTCACAGGTAATGACTTAGCGATTGATATGGTGATGTATGGCAGTGACTATCTGCTAGGGCTGAGCACGTTTGCTCCCGATTGGTTTGCACTGCGCGACCATTGGTGGCAACAAGGTGATCCAAGATTCCATACTCTCAACGATTTCCTTCAGTACCTCGGACACTTTACGTTCCGCAAGCCGGTGCCCGCCTATAAGCACTCGGCTGCCCAATTCCTACAGTTACGAGGGTGGCTCGGCTCGGATCTCATTCATCCACAAAGCCCCAGAAGACCTGATTCAGACAAAGAAATATTAGGCAAAATAAAAGAACAAATAGAGGAATTTCTCAGTGAGCAAGGAAAATAAACGGAGCGAGTGAGCGGCGATTAAAATATGACCGTTACATCAAACTAAGATTTTGAAACCTATTCGCGCTGATATGCGATCTTCGATCACGGTTGGTAGGAACACATAAAATCGATTCGTACTTGGATCGACGCATTGAGATTGCGAAACAGGGAACAAGCGATTTAGACATAAACGAGTAATCGACCATGCAAGCTGATGTGCAATATCCGGGAGCCGTACCGCGTTACCTGATCGATATTCATCCCAAAAAGATGACTCATTTCTTTACGGACATCCTGATTATTGGAGGTGGCTTAGCCGGCTTACGAGCGGCTAACGAAATACCTTCCCACGTTTCTACATTGGTGGTAACGAAGGATAAACTTGTCGAATCCAATAGCCAGTATGCTCAAGGAGGTATCGCAACGGTCTGGGATCCCGAGGACCGATTCGAGGATCATGTCTCCGATACCCTTACAGCCGGTGGAGCATTATGCGATCGCGAAGTCGTAGAGATGGTCGTTCATGAAGCTCCGCTTCGAGTTGAAGAGTTGATTCAATGGGGCACGCGATTTGATAGTCGCAATGGTGAGTTGCTCCTTGGCAGGGAAGGGGGGCACAGCCATCAGCGTATTCTTCATGCACTAGGCGATGCCACCGGCAAGGAGATTATGCGAGCAGTTATCGAACGAACGCATAGCCAACCTCACATTTCAATCTGGGAAAGAACATTCACGATCGATCTGTTGACTCACGAAGGGGTCTGCTGCGGAGCGGTGGTTTCGGTCGAGGGGCAGCGACCGACACTGGTGTGGGCCAAACAAACCATTTTATGCTCAGGCGGATGCGGACAGGTTTACCGTGAATCGACCAATCCTCGTGTTGCCACCGGTGATGGTCATGCGCTGGCCTTTCGAGCTGGTGCCAAAATCCGCGATATGGAATTTATGCAATTCCATCCAACTGTCCTCTATTTGGCAGGTAGTGCTCGAACATTGATCACCGAAGCGATTCGTGGTGAAGGAGCATTCCTTGTCGATGTTAATGGCTATCGCTTTATGAAGGATTATGACAATCGTCTGGAACTAGCTCCGCGAGACATCGTTAGCCAGTCGATCGTTAGTCAAATGGAAAAAACTCAACATCCGTGTGTTTACCTAACGATGCAGCATCTAGATCCGGATTTCGTCCATCAACGCTTTCCGGGTATCGCCAAGAGTTGCCAGGACTTTGGTATCGACATTGCAAGAGACAGAATTCCTGTGAGACCCGGCGCCCATTACATGGTGGGTGGTGTTATTGTCGACCGAGACGGCCGTACCTCTCTACCGGGCTTATGGGCTGCAGGTGAAGTAACTAGCAGCGGATTACACGGCGCTAATCGGTTAGCCTCCAACAGCCTCCTGGAAGGACTTGTATATGGTACTAAAGCAGGACTCGGCGCAGCGCAGGTCGCCGCTTCGATGCCTCACACATTCCAGGTTCTCCCTATCACCTTCTCACTGACCGACTCACCTCAGGATGCACTCGACTTAACCGACATCCGCAATTCGCTGCAGAGTTTAATGTGGCGCAATGTCGGTGTACGCCGACAAGGGAACAAATTAGAAGAGGCTTGGGCGACGATAAATTCCTATAGCAAGTATGTCTTACGACGTCAGTTTAACCACATGTCAGGTTGGGAATTGCAAAATCTGCTGCTGGTTTCAGGCTTGATTACTCGCGCTGCGTTGATGCGAGAGGAATCGCGCGGCGTGCACCTGCGAACCGATTTCCCAAACCTTGATGATCATCATTGGAAACGTCACCTAACGTTTGTAGCCCAGTAGGACTTCAATGACAAATCCGCAAACATGGGCTAGCTGATTTGCCTTAAAGCCGATTCGGATGTTACTTACTTTGAAGAGGACTACTTCTTAGAGATCAGATCTCCGATTGACTCAATAACTTCGCGGATTCACTGAGCGAAGTCGTTGATGCTACTTTCTACCTGCCTCGACCGACTCAAGTAATCTACTTATCAGCGGCAACAGCTGTTTCTTTCGACTTACTACATTGTCAAGCTTGTATAGTTTGCGATCGACTCGAGGATAATTGATCGCCTCCCAACCAGCGGGCTCCTGAGACATTAGCAGAAGACTGCTATTGGAAACGATATCGGTGACAAGCAGCGCCGAGAACTCAAAGCCTTTGGATTGACTCAATTCGACCAGAGCATTTTGCAACTCATCTTTTCGGCTCCAGAACAGATCAAATCCGATTTCCTCGATCTGAGAAATGGTAAAGCGATGCTTGTTCTCGATGAATTCCTTGCAGTCCTCACGCACCACTTGACTGGAAGTACAGGTTCGCAGAGCTGACCCAATCGCGAAGAATTCCTGCGCGTACTCCTCGAGGTTGATCTCGCAGAGGGGCTCTAACCAATAGAGCATATCGCGATCGACATCGGTTGTTGTTGGAGAGCGAAGGAATAACGTATCCGAAATGATTCCTGATGCAAGGCAGATCGCGATCCCCTTAGCTGGCTTCAACCCTGCTTCACGATATCGCCGAGCAACGAGTGTGCAAGTCGATCCAACGGGTTCCATCGACAAACGAATCGGCTGAGTCGTCTTCAAAGATCCACCCAAGCGATGATGATCGAGAACCTCTAAAATTTCACTTTCTTCAGCGCCGTCTACCGCTTGCGTAATTTCATTGTGATCTACCAGAACGAGTCGCGGCTTGGGAGGATTAATCAGATCGGTTTTGGAAACAACACCGATCAACTGACCTTCGTCGTCGACAACGGGAAACATCGGTTGCGACGCGCGATCGAACAGCCTTCGAGCGTCTGCCAAAGGTTGCTTATCGGAAAGGGTAACAAACTTACGTTGGATCGCGTTTTTAATCGCACGAGCCGTCTTGATTTTGATTGTAGTTGTCGCCGTATCAAAAGGACTCTTGATTACCGTTACATTTTTTTCCTGAGCCAACTCCAGGAGATCTGGTGATAAATCGTAACCACCAGTAACCACCATTCCACGAACACCTCGTTCCAGTGCCGGGAGCTGAATGGTTGGACGATCACCGGTTACGACTAAGAGCTGGCTGGGATCAAAACGATGCAATCGTTCCTTGAATCCATGAGCGCTCATTGCGCCCACCATTACCAGAAAATCAGCTTGCTGATGAATGTCGCCTGCATGTTGGAATTCACCCCCAAGAACACGACAAATTTTATCGAGGCAACTGCTGACTCGCCTGGATCCTAGAGCTTCGTCGCCATCTTGGAAAACCACTTCTAGAAGTTCAACTAAACTGATAAGTCCACATACACTACCATCGGCGCCTTTGACTGGAACCGATCTTAACGAATGCCTTTTTAGTCTTTCATACACTTCATAAAAGACCTCATCCTCGCAAGCTGTTACTACGTCTCTTTGGCATATATCCCCAACTTCTGGACGCACATCCATTACGATGCGGGGTGGTTCAAGCTTTGCTGTCTCCAGCACAAACTCCGTACGAAGGTTGGGCGGCCCGCAGCAGGCAGCCACAGCTTCTGGAATTGTGGTCAGCCTAAGAAAATCCGCGTACGCCAGGGCAGCACAAATCGCGTCGGTATCAGGATTCCTATGACCGAACACGAAAACATGTTTCAGAGCCATTCTTTTTTTACCTAGATCCAGGACAACCTTCAGGGGTGTTTCCAATTGTTTCAGTAAACCCGAAGCGGTACACACTCTCCACATTAGCGGAAAACATGAGCCGCCCTTTCAGTTTCCCTCGGAAGTATATCATGGCTTTCAAGTCAGCATCAGGAGAGAGCTAGGTCCGTTTCGTCGCAGGTACCAAAGTCCTGTCAACTTCTGTTGCAGTCCTAACGATTTTGCTAGGATGTGTCGCACATTTTTCTTGGATTAAGCTTCAGATTTTTGCCAAGTCTGCGAAAACTTTATGTGCTGTTTCGCAGGACTCGCTTGGCTCTGAAAAACGCCCATTGCCTAGGTAAGACTGCTAAGACGCTAGCTAGTTTGGTAAAAAGATTTTTTCGGATGCCTGCTGCGGGTCGAGTCCGCAGGTTCAGCATTCATCGGTAAGGAGTTTTTGATCGTGGAAATACTCAAGAATCCGAAGATCATTCAGGATCCGGGCGAAGAGCCACTGATTCTGTATTCCGATGCCAGCAAGCCACTGAGGGATCTCTCTTTTCTTCAGCGATCCTTGGTTCTAGCTGAACTTGCTATGATCTCCTACAACGATGAGAACGAAGCGCAGCGTGCCGCTGCAGCGATTGGATTTTCTGAAGCGCAGCTGTTTGATCAAAAAGGTGCTCAAGCTTTTCGCTTCCGCAATGATCACGACGTTGTCTTCGCATGCCGTGGTACGGAACCAAGCGAATGGAATGATATCCATGCAGATGTCAGTGCGAGCTTGGTCCTAGTCAGCACTTTCGGGAAAGTACACAGTGGCTTTAATCGTGAGGTCGATGAAATCTGGCCGTTGATGGAAGACCTCCTGCGAGACAATAGCAAACCGGTTTGGTTTTGTGGACACTCCCTCGGCGGTGCCATGGCAACCATCTGCGCTTATCGGTGCAAAGCATCTCCGATTTTCAGCAACCCCACGGAATTGCATACCTTCGGGTCACCGCGTGTTGGCTGCAAACGTTATGTCAATCACGTCGATATCACTCATTATCGCTGGGTCCAAAACAACGATATTGTGACTCGTGTACCGCCTATCTGGATGGGATATCGCCATGGTGGAAATGAGGTTTATATCGATCGCTATGGAAGAATTAAGAAGCTTACAGGGCTATGGCGCAGCCGTGATCGCTGGCGTGGCATGCTCAAAGGACTAAAAAAATGGAAGCTTGATTTCCTAAGCGACCACAGCATGCGGCAATATGCGGAAAATATTGCTATTGCCGTTGATAAAGAACTCACCTCACTTTCAAAAGGTGGACAGGTAACTCAAGAAAGCGAAATTGTGATTCCTGAGGAATCTCATTGAGCAATTCGTCAATGCAAGTGCATCGTCTGTATGCCGATACACAACCAAACGCGATGCTCGCCCAGGTTCTTCCTGGTACCGACCTACGAATGCTGCCGATTCCACCAAACTCCAAAGACTACTCCTGAAGTTCGTCGCGCACATCGCCTAACCTCTAGCGGCCACCCTATGATTAGACCACCCAACGTTAGCTCGATTTTCTTACTTGTTATTTTCGTAACCTCAGCGTCTTATCTATCGGCAGAAAATCCAACGAGGATTCCGCTTGAGGAGATCAACGAAATACAGTCGCAGGTTGATCAAATGCAACGCGATCAATTTGAGAAACTTTGGTTTCCACGAGTTCTCGATAATAAGCGTGGTGGTTTTCATCAAACCTGGAACCGCCGCTGGGATGCTGAAGCCGATAGCGATGCAGCTATCGTAGTTCAAGCGCGTTACACCTGGAGCGCTGCTGCGATGGCAGAGTATGCACCGGAACTCGCTGACAAATACAAATCGTACACGGCTCACGGCATCCGTTTCTTAGACGAGATCATGCGAGACAAAGAATATGGAGGTTTCCACTGGCGACTGGATCCAGAAGGTAGAGTCAGTGACAAACTCGGTGACGAAAAACATGCATACGGAATCGCTTTCGCTATCTACGCTGCTTGCAAAGCCTATGAAGTAACTCACGATCCCCGTGCACTGGCGGTCGCAAGTGATGGCTTCGATTGGATCGAGAAGCATGGTTACGATGCGAAATATGGAGGCTACCACGAAGCCTTTACTCGCGATGGAACCCCGATAACGACGTGGGATCCCAACTTACCGCTTTGGAAAAGACAGGATCGACTCGGTGTCTACTACGGCTTTAAGACGATGAACACTCACATTCATTTACTGGAAGCCTTTGCTGAACTAGCCAAGATAGATCAGCGTCCATTGGTTGCGCAGCGACATGAAGAAATACATAAGATCGTACGTGACAAGATTGCAGTCGACCCGGGATGTCTTAATCTTTACTTCACTCGTGACTGGAGAGCTACCGCTGCGCATGACTCGTTCGGTCACGATATCGAAACCGCTTATCTGCTAGCGGAGTCGGCTGAGCAACTCGACTCTGCACAACAAGAAATCACCTGGAAGGTGGCAAAACAATTAGTCGACCATGCATTGGACTGGGGTTGGGACGAAAAGAACGGTGGATTCTATGATAAAGGAGATGCGATTGCCTCGACCGCATACGACACCGATAAGGTATGGTGGATCCAAGCTGAAGGACTTAACGCCTTAGCGTACATGCATAACAAATATGGACATCAGACCGATCGATATTGGATCGCTCTGAAGAAGCAGTGGACCTTTATTCGCAAACACTCAGTCGACGCGGAATATGGCGATTGGTATTGGGAAGTAACCGCTGATGGAAAACATCTCGGTGATGGCCAGAAAGCGAATGCCTGGAAAGCTTGCTACCACACTGGACGATCCTTGATGAACGTGAGTCGCATTCTTAAGAAACTCGCGGCTAAATAACGCGATCTTTGCTCTTCAGGTTTTCCTGCCGTGACCGATCTGCCGCTGTTGATTTCCAAGCACAACGCTTCGCCCACCTCGGGGTCTTAACTGAAGGACGAAACATCACGGCAGGATTCAAAATTGTTTTGCATTTCACAAAACGATTTCAAGTCACGTGACTCAAGAGCTGCGATGAGCACAAAACCAGTTAAACACATTCCCATTACACATCACGACTCTTCGGCAATTTTCAAAATTGCGAGAGCGCCAAGTCCATAAAACGTGTATTCAACATCCATCGCTGGATCGAGTTCGAATCCCGCAAATCCACCGGCGGGCCTAGCCATAGAACGAACGTATTTGTCAGCTGCATCTGCCTTGATCCAGTGCAAACGATTCATATCGAGAAGCGTGACACAAGCCGTGAATGTGCTGAGGACATCGGGTAGCGGGATTCTGGAGTTCGCCTGAAAGCCGCCACTGTCCGTTTGCATATCTGCGAGAAACTCGCCGGTCTCCTGACATAGTTCCTCGCTGAGCTGTCCTAGAACTCGCAGCGCACCGATTGCTGCGGCGGTAGGATTCACACCTGCCCGCTTGCCAACACGGATCTCTAAAAATCCACCATCTTCTTGTTTCTGCCCCATCAGGAAACGATGGACCATTTCGGGCTCAGGTATCTCTTGCTCGATCAATTGCAAACAGAGTAAAACCAAGAAGGTCTGGTAGGTACTCCCTGCTTGTCCTTCGAACGTCTTCGCATAACCGCCATCAGGCCGACGCAACTGATTCAGAAGAGAACCCAATCGCCCGGACCAATCTTTGCGACTCTCCGACATCACATTCAAACCGATGGATGCTTCTAGCAACTTGCAGCTATAAACCAACGCAAGTAAATCCACAATGGATTGAAACGAATTAAGCTTACCCTTAAGGAATGCCGCACTGCGTTGGGCTACATCTCCCTCAAGCATGCCCAAGAACGCGAGCGTCCGCAAAGCAAAACTTGAGTAATAAGGGTCGCTCTCACCTTCGCGACCTCCCCAACCACCATCGGACTTCTGGGCGCCTAGAATGTAATTAGCATGAGGCTGATACAATTCATCAGAGAGCTTTGCAGCACCATAGGTTAAAGCGAGCGTCAAACGCTCTAGGTAAGTCAACTCGCTATCCATCAAAGAGATCACTCAGCAATTTGAGAATCGATGCTACGGGTCAAGCGATCGCCATATTAGGAATGGCTGCTCTTGGAGACTAAGCGTACCAAAACACTCGATACCTACGGGAGGTACGACGCCAATTTGGTGCGGAACTCTTCCGGTATTTTAACAGACTCCAAAGAATGCGAATCATGCACGCGACAACACACTGCCGTCGTTTCGCCATCAGCAACATGTCGTCCTTTCACGCTCATCGCAAATCTGAACGTGATGCTCTTCTCTCCAATCCTTGCAATCGACAGATGCAGATCGACTTCGTCTTCAAAGGCAACTGGACCACGATACTGACAACTGACTGACACCCTCGGCCAACTGACCAGCAAATCACCAGCAGCCTGCCGAAAAACGGATAACCCCAAATGCCTCCAGAAGGCATGCTCAGCTTGTTCCATGTACAGAAAAAAGGAACTGAAATGAACGATGCCCGCAGCATCTGTTTCGCAAAACTCTACTCGTCTTCGATACTCGAATGTTTTGGACATGCCGAATTCTCCTCGACAAACATCAGCTTTCGAAGCGCTCGCTAAAAGCGAGCATAAAAAAAGGTCGCAGGCAAATAACCCCGCGACCTATTAATTGGAATCGTCAAAAGCAAATCGCCAGAACGGATCCTCACTCGCATTCTGAGCGGCACCGATGTGCTCGGCAGAATAACCTAGAGGACGCTAGTTCGACTTACTCGCCAGTGTAAGGCAACAAAGCCATGAAGCGAGCACGCTTGATGGCCAAAGTTACGGCGTGCTGGCTAACCGCCGAGCAACCGGTCTTGCGACGACCAACAATTCGTCCGTGACGATTGATCAGCTTGCGGAGCAAATCGACGTCCTTGTAGTCGACATACATCGGACGTGGGCGTTTTCCTTCAACGAACAGCGGATCCTTCTTCTTGGAACGGGCTCGTACTCGCGTGCGCTTGCGAGGACCTTTGCCCTTGCCAGGATTTCCGCGTCGTGGAGGTGCCATTGTGCTCATATTGTCTGTCCTAAACTCCAAAATCGATGAATGACGTAATTTGCTTAACCGCTTTTTGATCGGCTGGTCAGCCGTTCTTTAACCTGAGACTCTTGCGGCAAACTGTAAAAATAACGCCGAAAGCCCAACTCTTCAAGGCTTAAATATTATTGCCCCCAAACCAAACACCGAAAGAGATGCCTGGGGGAGGGAAAAGGATTCTCGTCAGATTTAGCGACGGTACGACAGAAAAAAGCTTACCTCGGGAGCAATTAGCCTATCCTACCGAAATCACCACAACCTCCAATCTCCAGGGAAATCTTAAACTTCTTTACCCAACCACCCCGGAGATAGCTTAGACGAACCAGCTACTTCTAGGGGGACCTGCAACCTTCTGCGGGAGCCGATGTGACGCCACTCCCAAAACGAAACGAACTCCAAAAGACTTTTTAACTCGACGAGGGCAAGACGTAAGCATCTTACAGCCTCTCTAAACACCTACCCAAAAAACCACATAAAACCCTACCAGCAAACGAGTTAAGGCGTCCTCATAGCGACCGCCGTATCAACGAACAAGGAACGGATCGTTTATTTGTTCAAGGGAGCCTCTAGTTTGGACGATTTTGCCTTGGCGACTTGAAGTTTGGTTGGTACATTTCTGGATTCCCAAAAGCGGGCATTTTATGCTGCCGCGGGGAAGTATCCATTTTTTTAGAGAAGGCTGTTTGTTATGCCCAAGATGAAGACGCACAAGGCTACGAAAAAGCGTTTTCGGATCACAGCCAATGGCAAAGTGAAGCACCGTGGTGCTGGAACGAGCCACTTGGCAGTTCGCATGAGTCAGAAGCGTAAACGAAACTTGCGAGGGACTCGCGTTTTGGCCGCTTGCGACCAGCAGATGATCCACAAGGCGCTGTGCGGTAACAGTTACTAAGCCTAGGTAGCACCTGGCTAAAAACTGTCCTCCGTACCTGCTCCTTGAAAGTGTACCGAGTTTTCTGAAACGGTCGCTTTCGAAAACGCAGATGAATCCACGAAGTTGGATTTTGGTTAAGAGTTAGTTGATGATTTTGTGGGCCACAACCAAGTATTTAGGTAAAACGGCCATTTCGCGGAAATCAGGATTGAGATAGTGCCCTTCTCAGACTGATTTCTCCAAGCTGACACAAAGTGTTAGCTAGATAATGCAGAAAATTTTCATGCCTACGATAAAAGTCCAAGCATGATCCAAAGCTCTAGTGGTTTTGAGAGAAAGATTTTCTTTGCGTGCGAGATGGTGACCTGAAATGCTACAGAAGAAAGTTTATTGAAGTACCATGCGTACAAAAACCGGCGCAACAAGACGCCAAAGCAAGAATCGTTTATTTAAGAGAGCCAAAGGCTTTGTAGGTGGTCGTGGCCGATTGCTACGAACCATGAAGGAATCGCTGTTGCGAGCTGGCGCGTTTGCTTACCGCGACCGCCGCGTCAAGCGACGCGAGTTCCGCCGCTTGTGGATCATTCGTATCAATGGTGCGTTGACCCCACACAATATCCGCTACAGCCAATTCATTCACGGCTTGCAGAAAGCAGGCATCGGTCTGGATCGTAAGCAACTATCGGAAATGGCGATTCACGACCCAGCAGCTTTCACAACTGTTGTAGAACAAGTTAAGAAAGCCCTAGCTTCTTAACTTTTTATCTTCATTCCTCGATGGCACGGCTTGTCGCGTTGCAACGAATTGCACGGGATGATGCGAACATGCGATGGAAAAGACATATGAAATACGCAACAAAAAGGGCTTTCGAGAGAAGGCCCTTTTTTGCTACCTGAGCATTGCTGGAAGGCATTTTGAATCTGGCCGCAGCACTCAGGTGACCTGCACTAACATCTACCTGATCGTGCTTACGCAATAATTTTTCTTGCAATGGTCGCGATAGTTGCACAGGCGGTTTTCCGATGGAACTGAAAGAATTCATTGAACAACTTGACCAACTTGAACATCAAGCGGTAAGTGAACTGAGACAAATCGCCGACCCCGCCGCTCTCGAAGATGCACGAATCCGTTATCTCGGCGCCAAAAGCGGTCAATTCAAAACGATTCAAAAATCGATGGGGGCTCTAGCAGTTCCCGACAAACCAGCAGCAGGTAAAAGATTCAACGAAGTGAAAGCCTCGATTCAGACGGCCTTCGATGAAGCACAGCAGCGAGTGGAAAAACAGCCCGCCAAAGTTACAGGTCCCATGGCGGACCCAACTCTTCCTGGACAACGCCTGCGACTCGGCCATGTGCATCCGATTACGCAAACGATCGAGCATCTCAAAGAGATCATGGGCCGACTCGGATTTTCGGTAACCGAAGGCCCGGAAGTAGAAGACCCCTGGCACAACTTTGTCGCCCTGAATATCCCAGAAGACCATCCAGCACGCGATCCACTGGATAACTTCTACCTCAAAACGGCAGCCAAAGGCGCGGGTGTTCCCAGACTTCTGCGAAGCCAAACCAGTACCGTACAAATTCGCGTGATGGAATCGCGACAGCCCCCTGTGAGAATCATTTCGCTCGGCCGCGTCTATCGACCTGACGAGGCGGATGCAACTCACTTCCCCATGTTCCATCAGATGGAAGGCCTTTGGGTGGATCGTGGCGTCACCATGGCTCAACTAAAAAGTGTTTTGCGATTGTTCGCCACCAGCTATCTCGGGGGCGATGTTCATATTCGCTTCCGCCCCTCGTTCTTTCCATTCACCGAACCAAGCGTTGAGGTGGATTTTTGGTGGGATGGACGGTGGATCGAATTCGGAGGAGCCGGCATGGTCGACCCCAATGTGCTCGCTGCGGTCGGCTACGATAGCGAACAATACACAGGTTTCGCTTTTGGATTAGGTGTGGAACGGTTGTGCATGCGACGTCACCAGGTAACGGATATCCGCGACCTTTATCGCAACGACGTTCGCTTTCTACGTCAATTCTGAGGATAGCTCTCCATGCTTGTCAGTTGGGAATGGCTCGGCCAATACGTATATCTCAAAAACACTCCGGATGAGATCGCTAATCGTCTCAGTCTATCCGGTCTAAACCATGAAGAAACAAAGCCGTTTGGCAGCGATAAGGTTCTCGACTTGGAAGTGACTAGCAATCGAGCCGACTGCCTCTCGCACATTGGTGTCGCGCGAGAGATCGGTGTTTTGACTCAGCAACCCATTTGCATGCCCGAAGCAAATATCAAGTGCGAAGGCCCTGAGATTCACGAAGGCTGGAGCTTGCAAGTCGATTCCCGAGACGCTTGCCCAAGATACACAGCGAGAATCATTCGTGGCGTTAAAGTGGGACCGAGCCCCGCATGGTTATCCAATCGCCTGGCTGCTATCGGTTGCAAATCGGTCAATAACATCGTCGACGTCACAAACTATGTCATGTTTGAAATGGGACAACCGTTACACGCGTTTGATCTCAAACATATTCGTGGCAATCGGATTGTGGTTCGAATGGGACGCGATAACGAAACGCTCAACGCGATCGATCATCGCACTTACAAGCTCGATCCATCGATGATCGTCATCGCCGATGCTGAACGCCCCCTTGCTCTCGGTGGTATCATGGGTGGCTCCGAGAGTGAAGTATCAACCGGTACGGTCGATGTTTTGATCGAAGCGGCTGACTTCTCCCCTCGCATGATCCGTCATACCGCACGGGCCCTCAAGCTTCATTCACCTGCTTCGTTCCGTTTCGAACGACGTATCGACGCGCGACAACTCGACTTTGCAAGCCGTCGTTGTTGCGAATTGATTCAGCAGATTGCTGGAGGGAAGATACTTCCAGGAATGCTGGACTCTTCTTCTGATCCAGTTCCTCCACCTCTTCCCATTCACTTGCGCAATACCGAAGTTGAACGAGTTCTAGGTATTTCAATTTCCGTAGGTGAAATCGAACGCATTCTCACGGCTCTCGGTTGTAGCCTCAAAAATCACGGTGATGGAACTTTCACTGCAGTGCCGCCCACATGGAGAGCGGATCTCTATCGTGAAGTCGATTTGATCGAAGAGTTAGCCCGCATTCACGGATACGATCAAATACCGGAGAATGTTCCCGTACCGATGTTCGCTTCGGCTAAACGACCGAAAGATGTCGTGCTGGAAAGAGTTCGTACTGTGCTAATTGCTGCCGGGCTCGATGAAGCGTTAACACCTTCCGTTGTCACTCAAAGCTCAGACGACTTGCTCAGCCCCTGGACCGAACAACCATCACTGAAAACCGATATCGCTTTACTGGAAGGAGCAACCTGCTTACGTCGCAGTTTGATTCCAAGCCTACTGCAATGTCGCTTGCATAATCAATCACAATCAGTTCGCGATGCCGAACTCTTCGAAGTCGCGCAGATTTATCTGCCGGCAGCCGATGGTGGATTGCCTCGCGAACAATCCACCTTGGGTTGGATCAGCGGATATGACTTTTTAACCAACAAAGGGATCCTTGAATCTTTGTTGGAAACGGTATGCGGCCAGCAAGCATGGCACTTCTCCGAATGGAACAATGCCCTAACGGAAGCAGGGCAAGGCTTGAGTATCGCGATCAATAATCAAACGGTCGGCTACCTCGCAAGCTTGTCCAAAGGGAGCCGCAAAGATACTCGCCTTGATAGTCCCGCATGCTTCGTCGAAATCTCCGTCGATGCTCTGATCGATTTGGCTAGGATTGTACCTACGGCCGGTGCGATCAGCACTTTCCCTGCTATCGCTCGCGATCTCAATATGATCTTTGATGAAACGGTTCGCTGGAGTCAATTGGCGGAAACGATCCTTTCTGCAGGTGGCCCATTGCTCCGCGATTTGCGATATCGCGAAACGTATCGCGATGCAGCCAAAGATGGTGAAGGGAAAAAGCGAATTCTTTTCTCCTTTGCGTTTCAAAGCGATTCACGCACTTTGACGAGCCAAGAGGCGGACGATTCCAGGCAACAGATCATCGCTGCCTGCGAAAGTAAATTAGGTGGAAAATTGATCGCGACAAGCTAGTCGCTACATCGAAAGATGCTTAAAGCCTTGACTATGCTTGACGCTAACAGCACAGCTGTACAATTTCTTGTTTCGATGGCTGCGCACAGCAATCAGTGAAATGGCAAGGCTCAATGATGGCTTCCTAGTCACAGAATATTTTTTCGTGGCAGGCAGCTCAATCCGATAGCCGACTCACAAGGATTTCCTATGATCGAGCAATCGGGAATGCGAAAGCTAGATGATCATGTAGAGCGGTTCGTCCATAGCTGGAGTCCTCTTCAATCCCCTTCCTTGGCAGTTGGATTTGTGCATGGACTGGGCGATCATGGCGGAAGATTTCGCGCATTAGCAAAACATTTCGCATCTCTCAACATCGCGTCAGTTGCCATCGATCAATATGGAAATGGACGCAGCGGCGGTAAACGCGGTTGCGTAGAGTCCTATGATGGGTTGCTCGCGGAGGTTTCAAGAACCGTTGAACTTGCCAATCATCTATGGCCGAACCTTCCAGTTTTTCTTTATGGACACAGTATGGGAGGTAACCTAGTTACCAATTACCTTTTGCGCAACAAGCATCCGCAAGTCGAAGCCGCCGTTGTTTCGGCTCCGCTATTTCACCCGGTACAACCACCACCAGCATGGTTTGTTCACATCGCGCGCATTTTAGCGAAAGCATTTCCAAATCTCCGCATCGGTGCCCCGATCAAAGCGGAGTATCTCTCCCGAATTGAGAACGAACAGCAAGCCTTCCTGAATGATCCTTGGATGCACCAACGAATCTCGCTTCGACTCGGCGCTGCCCTTCTAGATAGTGGGCAATGGGCCATCGATCATGCTTCTAGCCTGCCTGTACCCATCCTGCTCATTCATGGCGAGGACGATAAGATCTGTTGCCCTAAAGCCTCTGCTGAGTTTGCTCGAAGAAGTAAAAAATGTGAATTGATGACTTGGCCCGATATGCGACATGAGCCTCATCATGACCTAGATGCTGAGATGATTTTTAGAATTGTCAGCGATTGGTTAATCACTCAAGCCGGGAATTCTCAAGCCAAGCGGTAAGGAATCCCCCATCACTTCAAGCTTTTCTTTATCGGCAAGCGAGCCGACTTCACGCACTAGCTGCTGATAATGTTCCGGCGCACCGGCGCGTTGAAACCACTGAAGCACATCGTTTCGCGACTCCTCCGAGAGGTCTCGATAACGATCTCCCGTTCGACGCGCCACTTGCATCATCGCTAACTGCATTTCGGGAATGCTATTGCCAAGGATCAACCATTGATCGATCCATTGCTCTACCTTCGCAGCGTTTACAACACCCGTTAATGGACCATACAGGGGACTGCGAGATGCTAATCGGCCGATCGCCCACCATGCACCAGAATGCAGAGGAGTCGCTTTCTTATCACGTGCTACCTCCGCCAGGACATCAACCAGTTTTGTTTTATCGATAATTGGCAACAGTTCCAAAGATCCGATCAAACGAATTAATTCGACCAACTCGCTACAACCCGTTCGTATCGCCTTACCTCGATTCGCGATCTGGTCACGAAAGTACGATTGCAAGGATTGAAACAAAGCGAGTTGTTGCCCCGCAGTGAATCCACCGGCGACTCGTCGCCACAATACAATTGCTTCCTGTCGAGAGGAAATCGCAGGAAACGCTAATTTCCCATGTACTCGCCGCCAACTCTCGGTAACTCGCCAATCATCGGCCGCCATCCCGTAGCCGGGTCGCAAACAATAACCGACTAGATTCAACCACCGAAGCTCATGTTCAGAGGACCTTCTTCGCCCCTCTTCGCAATCGATTAATTGCTGCCACATGCCGCGGAGCAAACTCGGGGGCCATTGGTTGCGATCGATTTCTAAAGCAGCTTTTAACTCCTTCATCAATCGAGCAGGTGGGACCGAACCATCGACGAAAACGGCTCGAAGCACTCCCTCAGATTTCAGCAGGAGATCCTGTTCGACAATACCAGCAGCTTCTCCCACTCCACTGTGACCGCTGCGACCACTTTCCAAAGCGCTGCGAATATCGAAATCCATCTTCCAGCGGCGCCCGCTACTAACACTGACACAACTGAGTTGCAATGTTCCAATCTCAGACAACTCAGCCTCCAACTTTACCCGTTCGGTTGTCTTCTGTTTCGAGCGAACCGACTCTATCACTGTTCTTATAGGTGGCAAAGCATGCATCTGGGTGGGATCGATTTCCACAACGGAACCCACGGGATCAGCTAACCTCAAACTCGATACGTAGAGGTTAAACTCAACGGGTACACCCACTGCCAACTCAAAGGGATGGGAATCCAGAACAAAGAGATCTCCGGCCGCTGCTTCACCCGGTACCAAACAGATCGAGCGCGGTGGATTCTTTGACACGGTGAGGTAATAACTGCGGGCTAGTCGCGCATCGATCTTAATTCCTTTACCACGACGTACTAAACCGAAGTAGGCTGCTCCTTCAGCTACAGCCAGATCCTTTCGAGGAGCTTCTAGTACCCCGGGCTTCCACGGATCCTTTACAGAATCAGCTTTTTCAGCAAACCACTTCGAAACAATCGAAACGATTCGATCTTGAATTTGTCCCGACTCTAAAACGCCTCCATTGAAAAGAATCCAATCGGGTCTGGCGGCACGCAACTCACTCAGATCGCTCTTCTCCCTCTCACTTCGCCCCGCCCATGCATGATCGGTGAGAAAGGAAGCTAGATGCTTTGTAATTGCGGCATCAGAAGCATAGGGTAGACCGAACTCCACAAAGCCACTCACTACTGTCGAAGGCTTATCGGAAAGAGTGACCTGGGGAAAAAATCCATCGACCAGTACCTTGTTGATATCCTCTCGAGTAACAACGGCTTGAAGCCCCGCACTCAACAGACGCGAGCCACCACTTGGCAGGTGGATTGTGTAGGAATCTGGGGCATTGTTCCCTAAAAGAACTTCCTTAGCACTTCGGCACCGCTGCCGTAAAATCTCCCATTGTCGATGCGGCAGTTGCTTTCCACCACTCAACTTATCTTCGACAAACCTAGCTAATGCCAGATCGAAGTTATCGCCCCCCAAAATTAAATGCTGTCCAACGGCAACGCGATGCAAGGTCAACTGCGACTGTATCGAAGAATCTAGAATCTCGCTCTCAGCTTGTCCTGCCGCTTCACGGACACGAATCAAAGTGAAATCCGTGGTTCCTCCACCGATGTCGCAAACCAAAATAGATTGACCTGGCTGAATGATCTTATCCCAGCTGTCGGCGTGACGATGCAACCAAGCATAGAAGGCCGCTTGAGGTTCTTCGATCAGAAAGACTCTCGTCAATCCGGCCAATCTAGCTGCCTCTAATGTCAACTCTCGAGCGATCTCATCGAAAGAGGCTGGCAGCGTGATTATCACTTCCTGCTCGGCTAATGGATGGGCAGGAAACTTAAGGTTCCAGGCTTCGACAATCTTGGCGAGATAAAAACTACTAGCCAATACCGGTGAAATCTTTTCGACATCGTTATCCGCGTGCCACGGTAAGAGTGGTGAGGTGCGATCGACACCCTCATGGCAAAGCCAACTTTTGGCCGACGCGATTTGGCGCCCCGGCGTCTGCGAACCACGTTCTCTCGCCCATACACCTACGCTGCGACAAGTTGAATTCTTGCTCGATCGCTCTTTTGTTTTCTCGCGGCTAGCAGTTTCATCAGCTAATGAAACGGCTTGAAGTTGTTCCTCTTCGGTCCACTGATAACTAAACGAGGGTAACGTTTCACGTTCCTCGCTGGTTTGCCAATCGACCCACTGAGATACTTTGAAATTGATCACAGTAGGAGAGGTGGATTGCGTATCAACGTAAGCAACGGCGCAATTGGTGGTACCCAGATCGATACCTACCAGGTATCGGCCAGGCGCTTCCTGCATAAGAACGTCATTCGGTCCATGGACACCACTGTCTTTATCGCTCACGGAGACCCTACCTCGGAATCCTCGCGCACATTGAATTCAAGCTTCCAGCGTTGATCATCACGCACGCTGTGACACCACAATTCGAAAACACCCAACTCGGTAATCTTGCTATGAAACCGCACCGGTATAAATCCCTCATCGGGAACCAAGTCAGCATGCAATACAAGTTCGAGGGGCGATGTCTCGATCAATTCCTCTTCATCCCAATATCGAAGGAGGTTCCCAACGCGATCTTCTTTTCGCGACGCTGACGCAAAGAAACGGAAGCTGACGGTCTTTCCGACGACCAACCCCACTTCGCGCCCCGGCACATCGGTTGCAGTTCCTTCCTCCATTCCGAAGGGGACGACGCATAATGCCTGTAAAGGCCTAGGCATTCCTGGTACGGCTAAGCCTGCGCTCTCAATGCCAACGTAATAGCTTCGAGCCGTGCCACCTCGAATTCGAATTCCACCATGTCGCTTCGACCATGCATAGTAGGCTGCACCGCAGGCGACTGCTTGATCAAGGTCTTCTAGATCCGCTAACAATTTAAGCGAAGCCGATTCGGCACTCGACCATGAGTTCATCACCTGAACCAAACGATCGCGGAATGCGGCCGACTTAAATACACCACCATTAAACAGCAGATGGGTCGGACAAATATTCGACGAGCTGGCGTTAGAGTTCAGAAAGGAAGCGATATGACGCGTTATGCCCGTATCGCTTTCATAGGGTAAGCCGATTTCTTGGAAGCCAGATTGCAGTTGTCTTGTCGGCTGTGAATCAATTGAACATTCGGGGAAAAAACCATCCAGGAGTACTCGCTCTGCTTCAGCGCGACTGATCTCGGTCTGCACTGTGCCGCCGATCAATCGGCTGCCTCTTCCTAAAACAGCGATGGTCTGTGGATCTTGTCCTCCAGGACTCAGCAACGTTTCTTTCGCCTTGCGACATGAATGCCACAGCGAAATGCTTTGCCAAGGATTAAGTTTAGTACCTTTTTGCGCAAATTTGGTAGAGAGTTCATGGGCCAGAGCGAGGTCCATGTTATCTCCACCCACCAGCAAATGATTCCCCACAGCAATACGCTTAAGGAACAACTCGCCGTTATCCTCCTCAACCTTAACCAAGGTCAAATCGGTCGTTCCACCACCGATGTCGCATACAAAAATCACATCGTCCTTGCGAACCGTTCTTCGCCATTGTTCGCCGCGACTACTCAACCAGTGATAAAGAGCGGCCTGTGGTTCCTCCAGAAGAATGAAACTCTCGGGTAAACCCGCAGCTATCGCAGCCTCACGAGTCAATTCGCGGGCAGCCATATCGAATGAGGCGGGAACAGTCAGGACCACAAGCTGATCTTGAATCGGATGATCGGGGTGCAGGCGATGCCAACTATCGATTAGATGCAAGAGAAGAAATTTGGAGGCCTCAATCGGTGACATTTTCGTAACCGGCTCGGCCGAGTTCCAAGGAAGCAGCCCAGACCGTCGATCAACGCGTGAATGGCAAAGCCAACTCTTAGCAGCCGCAATGGTTCGATCAGGATTCTCCGCCGAGACTTGCCGTGCATAGGCTCCGATAACAAGCTTCTCGTAACTTTGCCCTTCCGCTTTCCAAACGCCGCTTTCCCACTGCTCATCGGTTGGCAAATAGAGAAATGATGGTAAGCCTGAAAGCAACTCAATTTGCCCAGGGGCAACGAACTGCGGGATAGGCACTGTCCGTATTTCAGCCTTGGCATCATCAAGTGGAGCATACGCGATAACGCTGTTGGTCGTCCCCAAATCAATTCCGATCGCAAATTTGGATGCCATCGTTAAACGCTTAACTCCCCACTTTTTATTTGACTATAAGCCCTGTTATTTTTCTCGTTGCAAGTCTTCTTGCTCTGCTTTGATAGACCTTTACTAGTAATCGCTAGCTGCGTGCATCAATTCGAAAACTTTCAAGACGCAAATACTAGCAACGCTTCATCAGAACCAACGGGACTGGCTTGCAAAACCGCCCAGTGATATCGCCCAGGATATCGAACAGTGAAATTGCCCAAAGCAACTTCGATGAATTTGCCGGTTAAGGTTCATATCCCGCAAGCTTCATTATCTTCGACTCAGTTATCGATCTCGACTTCCGCGGGCGTTAAAACCAACGCATCGTCATCGGTTCCCGTCCATTTCGGCAATTGGCAAAAAGCAGCCTTCCAACCTGGATGAACGACGGTTGCTCGACGAGGCCCTGAGGCCGAGCCCTGAGATCCGCTTAATCGCCAGCGCATTGGAGAGATGGATTCAGGAAGATCGATCTTTGTCCCTTCAGCTTCGTTCAGCAATGGCTGAATTCCGCAGATGCGATCGAGTACTTTTTTGGTATCTCGCAATACGTCTCGTGCTGCCGCCCCGACTTGCGCATCACCGTATTGCTCCAGCGGCTCTTGGACAAGATCGATGAGACGTGCTTCGCGTTGCAAGGCGGACAGCAGTGTGAGTGCATCGCTGCGCGCAGGTGCTTGAACGACTACAGGCGCCGGTTTATCAGATTTCTTCTCGACAACCGCTTCAGGTGACGGCAACGAGCGTCGTCCGTCACCCTGTTCCTGCAAAGCCGCTTGCAGAGCATCGGCTGACTTACCGCCAGCCAACGCTTTGAAAAATAGTTTAAATGCTAAACCGATTCGCACTTTGAACCACCTCCGATTAAACATCCAGATTACGGACGTCTAACGCATGCTTCTCAATAAATTCTCGACGAGGCTCAACCTTATCTCCCATCAACACGCGGAACATCTCGTCCGCAGCTGCAGCATCGGTGAGCGTGACTTTAACAAGAGTTCTATTGCTCGGATCCAAGGTGGTTTCCCGCAGTTCCTCGGCATTCATTTCACCGAGACCTTTAAAGCGAGTAACCGTTAGACCTTTTTCACCTGCAGACCGGATCGCTCCGAGCAAACCTCGCAAATCGTCGACACCGATTTCAGCATCTTCGCGGAACAACTTGAATCTTGATTCCGTGGTACCGGTTCGCTCTTGAGGAATCAGATCTTGAACACTGAATCCTAGGGCTTCGATGCTCTTGAGTCCCGAATTGATATTTCGAACTTCATGAAGCTCGATGATACGAGGAGATCGCTTTACATTCTCAAGCTCGGCTGCAGATGGAGCGGCGCCAGGAGCGGTTGGCGGCGTCTCGGTCTTAGCCGTCGACTCGGTAAGTCCACGTTCGGAAAGGAAATGGTCGAGTTTCTCTCGAGTCGTGAACCAATGATGCTCGCTTCCGAGGCTTACTTGGTAAACAGGCAGTTTTCCACTTTCCAGTTCTTGTCGCTCGGCATGGGAACGAAGACTGATACCGCGACGCTCCAGCGCCACTAAAGCATCTTCCATGGCGCCCAACGTGATGCAGAGACTTCTCATTTCATCTCCGCTGACTTCTCGCCCTTCTTCCAATTGCAAGCGACTGTCGCTCAAACCACGTTCGGTTAACTGCGACTTCATCTCTTCTTCGGTTTGCACATAGTAGATTTCTTTTCCTCGTCCTCTAACAACGCGGAAAAGAGGTGGCTGAGCGACATACACATGTCCGCCAGCAACCAATTGATACATTTGTCGATAGAAGAAGCATAGAAGTAGCGTTCGAATATGAGAACCGTCGATATCGGCGTCGGTCATGATAATGACTTTGTTGTATCGACGCTTATCGATATTCTGATCCATCCCAATACCTGCTCCAATCGCTTGGATCATGCTTTGGACTTCTTCGTTCGCTAGAACTTTATCCTCGCGACTCTTGAACGCGTTAATGATTTTACCGCGCAGAGGCAAAATGGCCTGTGTATCTCGGAATCGTCCACCCTCAGCGCTACCACCTGCCGAATCACCTTCGACCAGGTATAGTTCGCACTCCTCCATTTTGTTGCTGATACAATCTCGCAACTTACCGGGCAAACCACCTCCGCTCAGAGCATCTTTTCGTTTACGCAACAGTTCTCGAGCGCGTCGAGCAGCATCGCGGGCTTCAGATGCAAGTATCGCTTTGCGCACGATGTCTTTCGCACTTTTAGGATTCTCTTCCAAATACTTCGTAAGCTTTTCGCCGACGGCCGAGTTGATAATCCCTTCAACTTCGCTATTGCCGAGTTTCGTTTTCGTTTGGCCTTCGAATTGCGGATGCGGAACTCGCAGCGAGATCACCGCTGTAAGGCCTTCGCGGAAATCTTCTCCCGTTAACTGCTCTTTGATGATGTTCTCTTTCTTGCCATAGGCATTGAGTGAACGGGTCAACGCAGACCGAAAACCTGAGACGTGAGTTCCACCTTCGATCGTGTTAATGTTATTAACGAAAGACTGAAGATTCTCCGAATACTCGCGCGAATACTGGAAGGCTATCGCGAACTGAATACCTTCAGATTGCCCTTCAATGAGAATCACGTCATTATGGAGAACGTCGCTAGCTCGATTGAGATGCTCAACAAACTCGATAATGCCGCGTTCGTAGAAGAACTCACCACCTTCTCCATTGCGCTCATCTTTGAAAATAATCCGCACGCCGCTATTTAGAAACGCGAGTTCCTGCAAGCGTTTGTGGAGTGTGTCGAAGTTAAACTTGGTATTTGGAAAGATGGTCGAGTCGGGCTTGAAGGTCGTTTTGGTACCGAGGCGGTTGGATTTGCGAACTTGCTGAACCGGCCCCAGTGGCATACCTCGCTCGTAACTCTGCGTTGATACCACACCGTCGCGATGCACTTCGACTTCACACCATTGCGAAAGAAAGTTCACGACGGTAACACCAACGCCGTGCAAACCGCCGGAGGTCTGGTAAGATTTTTTGTCGAACTTACCACCGAATTTAAGCACCGTCATCACACCCTCAAGGGTGCTGATATCTCGCCCCATCTGCTCAGACAATTGTGCGTGACGCGTGACCGGAATCCCACGACCGTCGTCCTCGACGGTTACCGAACCATCGGAGTTCACCGTGACCGAAACCGTCTTGGCATGACCCGCCATCGCTTCGTCAATCGAGTTGTCGACCACTTCGTAAACTAAGTGATGCAACCCCTTGATGCCTGTGTCGCCGATGTACATGCTCGGACGCTGGCGAACGTGCTCCAAGTCGCTCAGATGCTTCAAATCGTCTGCTGAATAATCGGAACGATCTAATGAGATTTCCTCGGAGTTACCAGTCGGGTCACCGCTCATCGTCTTGCATTCTCCTGCTACCATCCACAAACCATTGGCGGGAATGAATTTACGTCCATCGCACTACTGCCGCCAACGCCTGCTTATTGTAGCAGATTTTCGTCGATTCGTGGTGAGGGGAAAGGGTAGTTTTATCCCGCAGCAAGCTTAAATTTTAAGTCGTTTACACGCAGTTCTTTTGCGGTTCGCTGAAAGCGATCTAGGAGCTCTTTTTTCCTGAAATGAAGCTCCTGAAGACTGAGACTGTCGGCCACCAGAATATGCAAAACGCCACGACGCAAAACACCCGGTTTGGCTACTTGCGACAACTCAGGGCCCGCCACCGCCAACCATGCTTCGCGTATCGCTTCCCCCCCCTGAACGGCGGCATATCCCCGCTCATTCATTAAGCGACTTACCAGCGATCGAATCGAATGAGGTTTAATCCGCGTCGAAAACTGGCGGATCTCACTGAGATGATACTTCTCATCGTCGGTCAAGTCGGACGAATCGTGATCACTCACTGGCTAACCTCAATAAACTTCTGGATGTAAAAAGTCTTGAAAAATCTTTTTCGATTCGCAGGATTGGAAACGCCAACTTCAGAAACTGCGTTTAAATTGCTAATATCTACCCGAATCGCTCCCGGTAGATTGTCCTGCTGGATTGTCGCAGTGCACCGCACGCCTAGCACGACGATACATTCGATCGACAATCCCATCGAATCTCCACAATGGATCAATTTATCTCGACACGATCTATTGTCGCGAGATTGGGCGCAGAAATCCAGTACAACTCCTTAGCTTAGAGCTAAGTAAAAGGTCGACCAAATCTCCAAACCATTGCCGTTTCAACACATAAGACTCCTAAGAAAACAAGGTCTACATCATGAGCCAACTTCCTCCCTATGAGAAACTCGGTTCGTTTTATCTCGGCAAGAAATACGACCTGGCATCAAAGTCTGTCAGCGATGAACTCACGATGTACGACGCCAAAGACCTCACAACCCACGCTCTCTGCGTAGGTATGACGGGATCTGGTAAAACGGGCTTGTGCTTGGCGCTGCTTGAGGAAGCAGCCATCGACGGTATTCCTGCGATTATCGTGGACCCCAAAGGGGACCTCGGTAACTTGCTACTGACATTCCCTAAACTTCAGCCTCAAGACTTTGAACCGTGGGTCGATCCCGGCGAAGCAACTCGCGCCGGTTTAACACCATCGCAATATGCAGAACAAACGGCCCAACGCTGGAAAGATGGACTCGCTAAATGGGACCAGACCCCAGATCGTATTTCACGATTCAAAGAGAGCGTTGACATCGCCATTTACACACCTGGCAGCAACGCTGGAATTCCAATTACCGTACTCCGCAGCTTCGATGCCCCCGAACCCGAAGTCATCGAAGATGCTGAAACATTTCGCGAACGCATCAACAGTTCCGTATCCGGATTACTCACTCTTCTAGGGATCAACGCGGATCCACTTTCCAGCCAAGAACATATCCTTTTAGCCAACATTCTAGACAAAGCGTGGAGAGCTGGACAAAACCTTTCTCTGCCCGAATTGATTCGGCAAATTCAATCGCCACCCTTCCAACGTGTCGGCATGCTGGAACTCAATGCCTTTATGAGCGCGGATGCACGTGCCAAACTTGCCAACAATCTCAATAACCTACTCGCGTCTCCGACCTTTGCTTCTTGGCTCGAAGGGGAACCACTGGAGATCAAGAATCTTCTGTATGCTCCCGACGGACGGCCGCGTCTTTCAATCCTCTCGATCGCTCACCTCAACGATTCCGAGAGAATGTTCTTTGTGACTCTACTGCTCGGTGAATTACTCTCCTGGATGCGAAGCCAACCAGGCACCAGCAGCCTGAGGGCGATTTTTTACATGGATGAAGTTTTTGGTTACTTCCCTCCTAGCGCCAAGCCACCAAGCAAGCAACCCATGCTCACGTTGCTCAAACAGGCTCGCGCGTTTGGCCTGGGTATCGTTCTCGCAACACAAAACCCAGTCGACTTGGATTACAAGGGACTCTCCAATATGGGCACTTGGTTCCTTGGTCGATTGCAAACCGATCGCGATAAGCAACGCGTTCTCGATGGATTGGAAGGCGCAGCTTTGCAATCGGGTTCGCAATTCGATCGCGCGAAGATGGATCAAATGCTTTCGGCTATGGGCAATCGTGTCTTCTTGATGAACAACGTACACGATGACGCCCCTACCGTGTTTCAAACTCGCTGGGCCCTCTCCTATTTGCGTGGACCTCTAAGTCGTCAACAGATTCAAACTTTGATGCGCAGTCGCTTGGCTGCAGCATCATCAGCCTCCACCACTTCAACGGAAAGCAGCTCCGCTGTTTCTACCGATTCCAACGGCGCTCGCCCCATCCTTCCGAACGATATCACCGAACTATTTTGGGTACCCAGTCGCATTGCCAAGAATGCAGCCAAAATCGCTTATCGACCTGCCTTGCTTGGTCAAGCTAGCCAACACTTCGTTAAGGCAACCAACAAGATCGATCTATGGCAGGACTATACCCTTTGTGTTCACCTCAATGCCGAACTCCCTGAAGACCCCTGGGAACTTTCGGAAAGTATTCCTGATGGCGAACTGCAACTGGCAACTCAACCGGAATCGGGAGTTCAATTCGCAGGCCTGCCCGATGGCCTTGCCTCTTCTGCAACCTTCAAGAAACTCGATACCCTTTTTAAAAACTACTTGTATCGACACGAAGTAATGACGCTCTACTACAGCAAAACGCTGGGCCGTACCAGTTCGCCAGGGCAAAGCGAAACGGACTTCCGCGTTTCCCTAGATCTCGCCGCACGCGAAGTCCGTGATCTTGAAATCGAAAAACTCAAAACCAAATACAGCTCGAAAATGCAAACCTTAAAGAACCGTCTTCTCACAGCAGAGCAACGTGTTCAACAAAAGGAACAGGAAGCAAAACGAGTGAAGATGGAAACCTTCCTGAACCTTGGAACCTCATTGCTCGGCGCCGTACTGGGCAATAAACTCGCAAGCCGTACCAATCTCTCCAAAGCCGGCACGGCAGCTAAATCTTTCGGACGCCAAGCTCAGAAGCAAAGCGATGTCGCTCGCGCTGAAGAAAGTCTTGAGTCGATTCAAAAACAGTATGATGAACTTGAACAACAATTCCGCAGCGAAGTCGATGAAGTTGAGTCCAAAGTCAATTCACACAATCTAGAACTCGAAGCGATTGAAATACCAAGTCGCAAAACCGACATTCGTTTGAAGCGACTCGCATTAATCTGGATCCCGTGGCAAGTCGATGCAACCGGTATCGCCACGCCGTTGGTCGATATTCCAACGTAGCGCGAGTCGAGGCACAAGCCTGCAAGCTGACTAGACGCAACTTGTGCGAGCGACCTAGAGTCGTTTCGCAACAAAGGGATGCGGTATAAAGAATAATGCGCCAAAAATGAATCTTATCTAAGTCCATCGAATTTCATTGACCCTACCTGCTGCCCAATCAAATATTGGGGCAGGCTAGGGGACTGGCGTTTCATCTTCTTGCTCGCTCAAACGACTCGCCGGATATTGAGTGTTGTATGCGTTCATCGCGCGCATCAATTGCTCGGCATTGTTCAACTGAATCGCTTGCTGCGCTTGCTTCAGCTCAGTCCTGTCGACTCCCCGATAAAACAGCATGCCACCTAATACGACAAGCACAGTAGCAACGAGACATTGATACCATCTTTGCTCTTTTAGCTTCCTACCATTTAGATAATTTAGGACTGGCACAAGGAAACCAGCAACCACAACAAGAAAGCCACCCAGGATCTGTAGATAGCTGATCAGAGGCAATGGCACGTCAACGATGTAATGCAGTAATCCCAAGACAAGTCCAGCCACAGCTACAAACAAAACGTTGAACATCATGCGAAAAACCTTTTCTTTCTAAACGATATAAATGAATGCCCGTCATTCATTTAAGATCGTTAGAGGATTTCTGCGGGATCAAGACGACTCGGCAAGATCTACCGACGATGATACCTGATTTGATTCCGTTTCGAAATTTTAGAAATCATGTGTTCCGCGATTTAAGGATCGTTGACGTCCTGGCTTCTGTGATTAACGGATGCAGCACAAGTTAGCTAGGCAAGCGGAAAATTGTCCGCTGTTATAACTCTCCGTACACCTGTGAAACGTGAGCCTATTTGGAAGTCCGCCTAACAAAAAACTAAGCTTGGCTCTCATGGCAATTCTTTACGCGGACCATGTTTCGTTACATGCCCGCATCTTCTTGCGATGCCCTATAAAGCAACAGAGGCAGTCGCCCGAAGACGCTGCCTCTGTAAAATGTTTAACAATAATCGACCTGCGAAAACTTATGCTTTCGCTGCCTTAGTACGTGACTCCCTAAGGCCTCTGCTCAAAATATCGCGAAGAAGCGGCGAATAGTCTTCATACTTTGCAGAATCAGGTGCACCAGCGGCATACTGGAAAATGGCATCTCGAGGCTTTGGACTCAAAGCGATCAAAGTACTTGAGACCGTTCCGAATCCAGGATTTCGAACTACCATGCTCGGCCTTCCCTCACCCACCGGCGAACGAGCAAACTTTTGGCTTGCCACCGCAAGAAATTTCACTGGGGAGTCGAGCGTTTGCAACGTCAGTAAGCGACGTGCGAGTTGGACTCGCTCATCACGAGGATCATTCAATTCATGGCTTCCCACGATATTGAGACCCTCTTCCAAACGAACCACTTCATGATCATCTTCGCTTTTGATAAACCAACCTGTTTCATGGTCAGCAATAATCAAATTGAAACCTTCGAATCGGTGGACGGATAATTCTTCAAGAGCCTTATCCACTCCCTTTTCGGAGGTTGAGGATTTCAAAACTTCTCGCACCAAAACGCTGCGAGACTTGCTACCGTAAATCGGAGACTCCGTTTTTCGAGGACAAAGTCCTACGAACAATCCGTGCTGATTAACCCCCAGCCAAGTTCCTCCGGTTCGTTGGTCGATGCCGCACAAAATTCGCGGCTTACCCGATTGAATCGAAGGTGTAGCATTGGGACGATCGAGGTACGCTTCGCGGTTCGCTGCGACCAGGATTGGACTCTCCGGAACAAGACGATATTGGATCGCCAGAAGGCTCATCGCGGTTCCAATCTTTCTATTTTTAGAGTGTTTTTCTGAGTGCCACGGCCACCGAAACGGAGGGTGTCCGACACAAACAACCACTTGATTCTTGAGTCAATGTAGCGGTCAAAAAGGAGTCTTGATACCCCCTTCTAGGTGAGTCTCGAAGCTTTTTTTGATGCTTTCATAAGATGCTCATAAGCTGTGGAAAAAAAGTCGACAGAAATGGCTCTTTATAAGTTTTTCCAATAGAAAAGCGGGGTTTTGAAGAGTCCTGCTGTTAGCTTCAACCGCAGAAATAAGTGATCTGCGAAACCCCATCCGAAGATAGCGAGCCAAGCCTTACCCCACCACGGGCGAGCACCCTAAAAACCCAACAAGCCAAAGTTAAAAAAGGTCGTCTGCGGGGATTAGTGATTAAAGATAAATTCACGAGAAGAAAGAAGCGACCACAAGAGATCCTCAAGGGCAGTTCGTCGCTCTTCAGCTGGAATCGCTTCGAGTTCCGACACCAAGCGATTCCTTTCTTCAACAGTTGGCGGCCGCGATACCGATCTCCAATATGCCTGCTCAACAATATCTGCAGGAGCCCAAGTACCCGACATCCACTGTGCCACAATTCCTTTATCAGAAGCCAACTTCTCGTTGACCGTCTTGCCATTGCTCAAGTGCAACACTTGCACAACGCTGGACTCATCACTTCGCTCGCACTCGCATGTGATGCGGCGCTGATTACGACCAAAAGATTTGAGGAAGTAATTCATCACTGCGGAGTCGTACAACTGAATCGCCTTAGTCCCCGCGGGATAGAAATCCGTCTTAGCGGAATCAGCCCCTGGAAACTCAATTTCATTGAACGTTGTAGGCACCGCAGTTGCTTGACAAACAGCATCGTGTAGCACTTCTGCCATCAATCGTTTTGGATAGTAGTGCGAAAAGAAACGCTTATCGTTTTTATTCGACTCATTGACAACACTGGATAGAGCGTAGGTCTTGGATAGCAAGATCTCACGCATCAAATCCTTGAGATTAAATTTCTTCTCACGAACATACTCAGCCAATGCATCGAACAATTCCGGGTTGCTTGCTGGATTACTGATTCGCAAATCATCAATGGGCTGAACCAAACCAACACCGAAAAAGTTCGCCCAAACTCGATTAACGATCGCCTTGGTAAAGTAAGGATTGTCGGGTGAAGTCATCCAACTAGCGAGGTATTCGCGTCGATCCACTGGACTCGATGGATCGATAGGATCACCATCTAATGGTGCAGGCAATTGAGGTTTTCCAAGAGATGGCTGGATCAATTCACCCCGTTCAAGAACAAGCAACGTCCGTTTGCCATCGCCGTTACGAGAATCGCCACCCCATCCCTTGGCCCTTACGCGTGAGAACAAATTGGCCATTGCGTAGTACTGATTGTTGGTCCATTTTTCTAGCGGATGATTGTGACATCGGGCGCAACCGATCGACAGAGACAAAAACGCCTGGCATGCATTTTCGGTCATACTTTCTGGATCTTGATGCAAGGAATAAAAATTCGTAGCCCCTTGTTCCAGCGTACCACCTTTTGCCGTCAAAATTTCGCGTACGAACTCATCCCAGGGTGTATTCTTTTCAACATGCTTACGAACCCAAGTGTAGTAAGACTTAACTGCATCCGGACGCAGCAGCGTACCATTGATCATCAATAGATCCGACCATTTGTAAGTCCAATAGTCAACAAATTCAGATCGATTAAGTAGCGACTCAACCAGTTTTGCTTTTTTATCGGACTCACTACTTTCGCAATACTGTTTTACTTCCTCCGTCGTTGGTAAAGCTCCAATGGTATCCAGGTAAGCGCGTCGCACGAACTCTTGATCGGTGCTGGCCGCCGAAGGAGACAATCCTAATTCCTTCAATTGCTTGCTGACATAACGATCAACGATGGATTCCGATATAACATTGGCCAAATCACCATCCTGCAACTCCGCACCGTAGGGAACGGTGATACGCGAGAGAACAATTCGGCTGGCAAACCAAGCTGACACAGCCCCTTCACCATGGCCAATCACTGTCACTTTTCCATGTTCATCGACTTGGCAAACCGATTCATCGGTTGCAGCGAATTTGGCCCAGTGCGTGACATCCTCCACTCGACCATTGTTGTAGTGCGCTGTCACCAGAATTTGCTGTTGATCCCCAGGCGCTAGACGAACGCGAGAAGGTGTTACCTCGATATGATCCAGTGCTGGGTCTGTATCGACTTGCCCCTCAGCCCCAGAACTGATCCACTGCGATAGCACTTGATAGTCGAAGCCATCGACTGGCAAACGCAGGCCTCCCTTATGCGGAACAGCTTCGCTGGGCTTGGTTAGCAGTAAGCTTCTTGCCGGATCAGCTAGTTCGACTCGTCGTCCTCGATCTTGTCGTGTGATCGTGAAGTGATCAGCTAGGGAGTCGTAGCCTCTCAGGGAGAGACGAAAGCCCCCTTTGCCTGCTAGTGCACCGTGACATGGCCCACTGTTGCAACCGGCTCGCGCTAAAACAGCTTGAACATGATTCGTGAACTCCCATCGGTTATCGGATTGGAAGTTAGAAATTTTGATCGGTATAGCATCGACCTCGACCGACACTCCAGCCCCGTCCTGTCGAGACCACTGCGCAACAAGCGTTGTCACTCCATCCTTTTTGGGCAGTATCCTACCGTTTTCCCAACTTGCAATTTCTGGGTCGGTGATCCGATAAGAAATCTGATCTCCCTGAAGTTGCTTTCCAAGCTGTCCATTCGCATCTTGCTGTTGAGCAATAACGCTTTGCCATCGCTGACTGCCGCTAATTTCAACTTGCCGAGGAAGCAAACGCAAACCTTCACCAGCATGAGTCGAGACTGGCGTTGATGCAGCGACAACGCAGCAGATCACCGGGAAAAACGTTATAACAGTGCGGCTTGCTGAAAACGCCCATGCCGCCAGCCTATCAAGACCTCGCATTGGTATTTTCCTAACTATGAAAAAAGTTCACTTATTTCTCGGAAACCGGCATCGACCAGAGGGAAAGGGCGACCTGAAGGACCAGGTAGCAAGGTTTCCAAATCCAATCCCAAGCTGTGGAAAATCGTAGCCACAACGTTCGGCGGTTCGACAGGGCGATCAGCAGGAACTGCGCCAATCGGATCGCTGGCACCTACGACCTGGCCTCCACGCACTCCACCTCCAGCAAAGTAGACAGTAAAACACTGCGGCCAATGATCGCGTCCCCCGGCAGGATTTACTTTCGGAGTCCGACCAAACTCGGCAAGATTGCAAACCAGAGTATCATCAAGCAATCCGCGTTGATGTAAATCTTCGATCAATGCTGAATAACCTTGGTCATACATCGGAGCAACAATATTTTTCATTCCTTCAATCGAAGTGAATGGCTTGCTTCCATGGATATCCCAAGTGATCTCATCGAAGACCGTCAAGAATGCATTGATGGTCACAAAACGCACGCCTGCCTCAACGAGGCGACGCGCCAGCAGGCAACACTGCCCGAATCGATTCATACCATATCGCTGCCGAACATCCTCGGACTCTGCAGAAAGATCAAAAGCCGCTCGTGCCTGCTGGCTAGTCATCAATCGATAGGCTGACTGGAAGTTGTCATCCATCATCTTGGCTGATTCACTAGCTTCAAAATTCTTGACCTGCTCTTCAACAATACTTCGCATCCTCTGACGACGCTTCAGTCGCACTTCGCCAATATTTTCTGGCGGCAGCAAATCGGGAACCTTGAAATCCTTTTTAGATGGATCAGCCATCAATGAGAATGGATCATAGGCTTTGCCGAGAAAGCCACCTGCTTGTCCATTTGGCAAATTACCTCCACCCCTTCCCATCGTTTCCGGCAAAACTACAAAAGGTGGCAGGTCAGATCGTCTGCCAAGCAAATATGCAGCCGTTGATCCGGCGTGTGGCGTATTGACTCCTCCGCTGAACTGTCGCCCGGTCTGCATGATTTGCCAACCGGCATCGTGAACGGCCGCACCACGATGAAAACAAGATCGAACCAACGCGAACTTATCAGCAATTTGCGCATGCTTGGGCAAAATTTCCGACAACTGAATTCCGGCCACATTCGTCGCGATCGGCTTGAAGGGACCGCGAATTTCCAACGGCGCTTCAGGCTTCATATCCCACGTATCGAGATGGCTCGGTGCGCCCAAGTTGAAAATCATAATACAAGAACGTTTTTGCTTTGCTGGGTCTACTTTTCCAGCCGCTTGCGCCGCTGCGTATTGCGACAAGCCCAGGCCAATTGCACCCAATGTCCCTACCTGTAAGAAATCACGGCGAGTTGTACCGCCACACGTTTGCACACTCGCGTTGCTACTAAAAGTAAGCATTACACATTTCCTGGAAAGGATCGATGATCGTCCGAGCTATCTTGCTAGCGCCCCAGCTATTGGACGCCTCGATTTCAAGAAATACATCGTCGTGAGCTGAAGCCGGCCATAATACAAGGTCTTTTTATCTCGTGAGATGCTTTCAGTTTACCTAGTTGCTTGTCCCGCTGCAAAACCACAAGAGGGTTCGACCGGGCTGAAACACGATTAAAAAGACAAATCGGCTTTTCCACCAATACTAAAGGGTGCCCCACCGCATGAATTCCGACCATAAAGTCCGTCGATTGCACCGCGATATCAGAACCGCTTCACAACTGTATCAAAGCATCGGCTGAGAACCGTCGCAAGATCGCAGCGACTCAATATCTCTCTCAACATACACTGCTCACAGTAGATGCTTAGCTTTCGCTTTCAAGTATTCGTTAATCATAGGAGAAGTCATCTGCTCGGGGAACGCGTCCACCGTTAGAACTCCCTGCATGCGAAGTCGCGTCAGCACCTGCTCTCGCCAAGTCAAAATACTCGCTGCTGCAGCGCTGCGATAAAGTACTTCAGGATCATCGATTGGATTATCGGCTGCATCAAATAATCGATGATCTCGCAGCAACACCAGCAACGGTAAATGCCTCTTTTGAAGACTTCCCAAGTAATTGGTGATCTGATCAGCATTTACCTGATCGATAATCGATGTGATAAGAACCACCAGAGAACGTTTCCGTAGGTGGCTCGAAAGATGTAAGAATGCTTCATCAAAACGGCTTTCGACCAATTGAGGAAAACGATCGAAGCCCGCGTGCAATAATTGATTCAATTGGCTGCGACCAGATCTTGGTGGAACGTAGCGATCAACTCGATCCGAGAAGCAGACCAGTCCCACGGCATCTCCTTGAGAGAGAGCAACGTGCGATAACATCAATAACGAGTTCAATCCGTAATCGACGAGGCTCAGTCCATTGTAAACATTGGTCATCATACGACCGCAATCGAGCATGAAAACGACCCGCTGGCTTTGGTCGCTTTGAAAATCCTTTACTGTCAGTTTACTTCGACGCGCCGTACTACGCCAATCGATGAATTTGTAGTTATCATCAAACGTATAATCTCTCAATCGCTCGAAATCACTGTCCTGTCCAATCTTGCGAGTTCGCCGCACTCCGATAAGACTCAATCGATTCGACCTAGCTAATATCGCGTATTCAGCCAGCTGCTTCATATCGGGATAGACATTCAGCATGCTGTGGCAATCGAGCTTAATCACTCGCTGCCAAAAACCAAATCGAGACGACACCCTGACATAGACGTGCTGAAACTCATAAACACCGCGTCGCGAAGCGGAAAGTCGGTACTTAATTTGAATTCGCTTTTTAGGCGGCACTGTGAGCTTGTGCTCAGGAGGATCCAGGACAATCCCCTCCGGCGAATCATCTCTAATCATCAGCTGAATGGTTCGATTACCAAGATAGTCAACTGCTAACTCGACATCATGTGGAGCTTCGATCGAAGCGGCTTTCTGCATGTCACGATGTGCGACAAAAGATTTTTTATCGAGAATCAGAAAGCTGTCTATGAGCAAAAGAATGATCAGTCCGAAATCCAATGCGATGACGACCGGGATGATTGTTTCCAGCATCGACACCGACAGAGACAATAGCATTGGCACCAGCAACAACACACACACAAAGCGTTGTGGATAAATGCTGCGATAATAGGCGACCAAAGCCAATGGCAGCGTTACCAGGAACAACGCTAGCCAAGGAAGGTACGCGAAAATCGATCCTAAATCAGTGAACCAGTCAGCCATCACTTACGAGGTACCTCGATCGTTTTGAGCAATTGCATCAATTGTTCGTCGACTTTCAAGCCTTCGACTTCTGCCTCTGCCGTCAAGCTAACGCGATGTCTCAAAGCTGGAAGAACTAACTCGGCAACATCATCGGGAATCGCATAATCGCGCCCACGGAAAGCAGCTAAAGTTCGAGCTCCTTGCATCAACGCGATTCCCGCGCGAGGTGATGCACCCAGATAAAAAGGTGGCCATTTGCGAGTTTGCCTTACGATTCGATTGATGTACTGCAGCAGCGGTGGCTCGACTCGTACCTGACTGTTGGCACTGGTGATCGCCAATATTTCTTCAGGACTCGTAACACACTTCAATTCATTCTCGATGCGTTGCCCTACGTCTACTTGCATACTGTGTTGTTCAAGAATCTTCGCTTCCTCTAGTTCCGAGGGATAATCGACGAGAGTTTTGAACATAAATCGATCCAATTGCGCTTCGGGCAAATTATAAGTCCCCTCGCTCTCAATCGGGTTTTGTGTCGCCAGCACCAAGAACGGACGCGTGAGTCGGTGACTGACACCGTCGGCCGTCACACGAAACTCTTGCATTATCTCCAGCAACGCGGCATGCGTTTTCGCTGGCGCACGGTTGATTTCGTCGGCTAGCAGTAATTGCGTGAATACCGGACCGGGACGAAACCGAAACTCCTGCTGCTTCATATCGAAAATCGGAGCCCCGGTGATATCCGATGGCATAAGGTCCGCCGTGAATTGGATTCTCCCAAATTGGCAACCTAGGATTCGCCCCAAAGCTCGAACAAACAAAGTTTTTCCAAGTCCCGGTACGCTCTCGATCAAAACATGTCCGCTCGAGAACAATGCTACCAGAGTCGACAAAACGAGTTCGTCTTGACCGACGTAGATCTTCCCAAGCTCCTGCTGAATGGATTGAAACAGGTCTCGTGTTGTCCGCGTTGCTGGAACCGTTACATCTTGACTGCTCAACTCTTTGTCTCCTCTACGATAACCGTGTCAGGGGTTGTTATAGCGTTTTCTGAAACCTGGGATGATTCGGCGGGCCTAGGTTTTTCTAATGCCTTCTCAGGAAAGGTACGTCGAGATTGAATGATCCAAGGATGCTTCGATTCCTTGCGTACAATCTTGAAATAATCTGAAATTCGTTCTCGAGCAAAGTCTTCGCTGCGAGTACGAGCAAGCAGGTTTCCCACCGCTTCAACATGTTGACCAAAATCACTTTTCTCGCGCTCCTTTAAGCGACTGGGCCGACCAAAAATCGGGAAAACAGCAAAGCAGTAAATTATTCCTAATAGAGCTAAGTGGATAACGATCAAATTAATCGGCCAAACAGTAAACATCTCTAGGCCTTTGCTGTCGTAACTAGGATCTTCGCTATCGTTCAGATAAGGACCATTGCGCCCACTAACCAGAAACGCTGCCTTTTCGTTGTCGCCACATACGTCAACTAGCCTGCCAGCCAGCTTACGATGCTCCTTTGGTACCAAACCACCGTTGGTCAGAAAAGCTCCGTTGCAAATGACAATGATCTGGCTCTTAGGCCAACGCTCCGAGGTCAACCTAAATACGAGGGCTCGACCGTCGTCGGAAGAAAGCAGAACCTCACTTTCGGGAATCAATAATTGTTCTTCGTATTCGATATTTTCGAGTTCATCCGGACTCCACGTCGCGCGGCCATAGGTAGGGCCAGCATCTACATTAGTGGTTGACGTCGTAGCCGTAGCGGCGGAGTCCTTTCCAGTATCTACCGAACCCTTCTCTAACGGTTGCAGCTGTATTCTGGTCCAAATATGTGTGTTCGATACATCAATTCCCTCTGCCCACGCTCCACGCAAGCCATTCACTTCACTCCCTAGTTGGTTCGGGTCCACTTCGAACCATCGAGCAAAGACTTTCTCCGTTAGGTCTAATTTTACATCCTCTAGACGTACCAACATTTCCTCAACAAAAGCATCGGTTTTGGAGCCGACAGGTTCTCGTTCGACCATCTGCTTCCAATACTCACCGGAAGCGTTGTAATCGCGTCCAACATAAATTAACGTCTTCCCTCCATTACCACCCTTCAACCACTCATCAAAAAAATCGCGAGCGACTTTACTCGGAGGTGTATTCGTATCGGGTGTCCACACCACGACCTGCATGCTATCGAGCGAACGACTCAAGGACCGCGCCGTGAAGGTTCGGTAACCCTGTGATTGAAACAGCTTGCGCAGCGTGCCGTAGCCACTAAGCCCACTCACTCCATCAAACCCTACGCTTTCGCCATAGCGGACACCATTCCCTGGTCTCCCACATCCAACCAGGCTGACCAAAATAGCAAGACTGAAAATGCAAAAAGTAAATTTCAGCAGTCGCTCGGCCCTCATGCAGAAGCTCCTACTATCGGTGCTGCAGGAATGTCTGTCCCATGGTCATTGAGCAACTGATGAAACTGCTCCAAACGCTTCCAGTTCTCCAGAAACTTTTCCTTGGTCATACGATATCGGCCGAAAAAGACATCCTCAAAGGCGAGCATCGTTGGCTCGACGATCGTCTTAATTTCCGAATATTTCCTCAATTCGCGTAGATAAGTTCGGTTTGTCTTTCCTCGCTGCAATACTATTTTCTGATTCGCATCCAATTGCAGCAGTTGATATGCAAAAAGATAAATCGTCGCTCTCTCGAATTCTCCAGCCGACATGCATTTCTCAATCTCCTTGAGTGGATCGAATTTCTCTGACTCAACCGAAAACGGCAGGTCAACAATCCGCTCAAGATCGATCTCCCTCGATCGAAAGTCAGCTTTTCTTGCAGCTCTGAAAAACATTTCTGGCTTTAAAAACCACAGAGCTAAAAATATACCAAGTAGCAGAAGCGTCAGACCCAGCAGATAGGGAATTGCGCTAAGGAACCATGCTGCCAAAACGCTCCAAAATGCGCTGTTGCCGCCGGTATTGCCCATTCCGGTTGGAGAGACAGAGCCTCGCCAAGATGACATTCGACCTTCTGGATCACGTTTCTTAAATTCCTTGGGAACGTGATAATCGTCGGCTGTGGAATCGTACCAAGACGACGAGGCGTTAGCATCGAGAATCTCTTTCACCCGCTCGACCGCTTCCTCTTGCTGCGCTGCCGATACCCAAGTACCAAGTGGGTTGCAATGCAAAAGGATAAAAAATGCAGCAATCCAAACCGTCGCTCGCTTTCGGTAATCGCCGGTTGCCAATAGAGAATATCTTGCCGTAGTGATGTTGCTTGTTAGAGCCACAAACATTAGCTGGCTCCTTTCGGTTCGGCTGGCTGGAATCGCCCAGCCTCGGTTCTCAGTAGCAGCTCAACTTCCCAGCCTTCCATGATAATGCGAGTGTCTAGATAACACAGAAATCGAAAAACGGTACTGAATCCACCAACAATCCACAATGCTCCAGGCACTACCAGCCAATCGAGTAACGGATTCCATTGCCAGCGTCCGAAAAAGACTCCCTGCAGAAAAAGCCACGTTAGCACCAGACTCACCAAGCCTATTGTGTTCAGCAGCATCATGATCACCATTCTCGATGCGCATTCTGCTGAAAGCGACATCTGCAGCCAGTGAGCACGCTTCCCTAATCGTATTTGCTTCACGTCTCGCTGTATCAACGAACAACGCTCAAGGACAATAATCTCTGGCAGAAAAGGCCTGAACATCCGCAAGGCCAAAGCGAGACCACCAGCACAAAACGTAAATAGCACCAACTCTATCTGTGGTTGGTAAGAATCACCTCGTTGCAGAAACAGTAAAAGAGCTGGCCCCACGATACCGCAGCGAATGACTCCTAACACGACTACTGCGGTAAACCATTGCTGCCACACGAACCGGACTAACTGTTTCCAAGTGAGTGACTGTCTAAAAGTAACTTGCCCTAGAAAGGCTGTGGCGAATATTCCTGCCAGCGGCAATTCCAAGAATACCAAAAGGATCTGATCGATCGCATGCCGCCAACGCATCTGTACGACACTCGTGTCAACCAATTCCGCGGTTAACAGACCTTCCGAAGTAACCATCCAACCGACAAGCCAACTATTGAGCAAGACAAATGGCAAACAGCCAATCAGATAGGCGCCCGCAAGACGAAAATTATATTTGCGCATAACGAGCAAGGTCATATCGAGCAGATCAGCCGTCGATCGTTGACTGATTACAATATCCGTCTGATCAAATCTCATTCGCTGTCCTCGCTCGGGGCACCAAGAACAACAAAATAGAACATCAGCGATGTACTCGACAGAACAGCCCACAGAGCTTTTAGCGTGTAGGGCAGGGGGGATGGGGAGATGAAACCTTCTGTAAAGGCTGCAAGCACAAAGAGCACAGACGCTGCAATAATCACAGGCAAGGCATTACCAGCTTGCACCTGCAAGGAGGTGATCCGAGTCATTCCGTTGGTAAAGAAAAGGCCAACTCCCAACCTCAGGCCTGCCGCTGCAGCGAGAACAATCGCTGTTAACTCAAATGGTCCATGCGCTGTGACGAATTCGAAGAAATTCTTACCCGCATCCACATCATCCCTGGCCATGTATCCGAAACTAGCTCCAAGCACCACTGCGTTATAGGCTAAGGTAAAAAGACCTGGGATCAATAGAGGCCCAAGTGCAAAGCACTTCAACCCAATGCCAGCGTTATTCCAAATGTAAAACGCCGCCATCGATACATACTGAGTCAAACTACCACTGCTACCAATCTCGTCGGCAAAACTACTCTCTAGCTGAGCAATCTGCTGATCTCCTAAAACCTTAGTGGCATAATCGGGGAATTGGACATTGTTCCAAGCCAAACAGGCTGAGAGAAAGAACAGTCCAAAAAAGAGTATTGATGCAACGTGCACACAGCGATCTCTGAAAATCTGCTTCGGTGCATCTTTAAAAACCACGTCGAGCCATGTCGAGATCTGAAACTTGCGAGAGCGATACAGTTGATTGTGGGCGCGACCGACCAAATTATGGAGATACTCAACGGTTTGCGGGGGTAATCGATAAGCATTCGCTAACGCTAGGTCAGAACAAGCGGAACGATATAGCTGAGAGAATTCAAGTACTTTCTCACCAGACCAACTTCTCAGCGTGGCTGTTGAACCCAACTCCTGCACATAAACTTCAAGCTGATTCCATTGCTGGCGGCGAGCTTCTAATAAATCTTCTGCTTTCATGCTCTATCTCCTTGAGCAAGTGCTTGGTCACCCGCGATAGAGCTCTCACCGACATCGATTGCCGCGTCGGTTACCACAGCAACTACTACGGTTTCCGCTGTAGCAATCTTGTACGAGTCAGGCAAACTCTCTTGTGGTAGAGGAGTGCTGCTTGCAACCGAATTAGCGAATGGACTCACTCCACGAATCGCCCCCCCTTCCTCCTCTTTTTTCTGGCCATAAAAAGCCTTCAAGTAAAGTGCGCACAACAAAAGGTCAGTACTCGTGTCGCTCATGAAACCAAACGTCTCAATCAATGGTCGGGCCAAATGTCCAGCCAACTCCGCTCGTCGCGATGTAGAGAGGTAATTTCTCCGCGAAACGTACAGCGACAAAGCTTTCGCCAACGAGGGAGAGATTCGAAAATCGGCTGGTATGTATTCGGCCAAAGCCGCCGCCCGAGGATCATCGACTTTCATCAAGGTCGACCTGAAGTCCCGCTGCTCCGCGATGACCATCGTAAACGCAGCCAAGTCTCCGAGACGTTGGAATCTTCTCGTCATCACCATAATCGTCAAACCAACCAAGAAGGTTGGAATGATACTTACCGGAGGTGCTTCGGAAGCAAAAATTTGTAAGGAGACCATCGGTGCTGAATCGGCAAGCCTCAAGAGATTTCGAATCGCTGCTTGAGCACCATTGATGGGTCGACCATCCACCGAAATTACACGTAACGAAAAGAGTCGCTTCCCTGGCGTCTGGCCGCTCCAAAGCGTTTCCCAAAACATCCCATAAAACCAAGTCAGAAAGAACCAAGCGAGAAAGAAGGTTGCTGGAGCGAAAACCGATGTGAAAGTTGCTGCCTGCGCAAAGGCAGCTAGAACAATCACCATCACAAGAATTGCATATTTGATTAATGCATCTACGATCAACGCGGCGAATCGTCGAAAAGGACCGGCCAATCGGTAAGCGAATTCAATGTTTTCCGGTGTCACAATGGAGACCGTCGTATCGAGCTTCGCTTCGCTAGCCATTCGCTTGCGCCCAGAAAAGATAATTCGCTCAGTCCAACCGAAATCTCAGATTACCTATTGGCAAAACCCCTGCGATGCAAATCCTTCCAATCAAGGACCATCACTTCGGCTCAATCCTGAATAACATTCTTACACAGCGTCCATGTTTTCGCCACAACACCTATCCCGGTTGCTGCAATTTGCTCCAGAGATTCCCCAACTAATTCCAGGAGTAGCCCAAACCAGGATCGAGAGGTAGGATATTAGCTTTAATTCCAGAGGCTTTGTTCCAGGAAACAGAGAAAATGCTGCAAGATAAAGTCGTCGTTGTGATTGGTGGCGGAACAGGAATTGGAGCAGCAACCGCCTTAGCCTTTTCTCGATCCGGGGCAAAAGTTTTTATAGGGGGACGTCGCCCCGAACAATTGAAAGCAGTAGTCGAGCAGTCTCAAGGAACTCACCCTATCCATCTTCGAACCGTCGATGTCTCGATTCGGAGTGAAGTGGTTGACTTTTTTAATTGGGTTCAACAACTTGCTGGCCGTATTGACGTCATGGTCAACGCCGCAGGGGTTAACGTCAAAGATCGCAGCATGTCGGTGCTGGCACCGGAGCAGTGGGATATGATCATGGGTATCAATGGTACCGGAGCGTACAACTGCCTATACGCTGTTCTCCCTGCAATGCGACAACAAAAAGATGGTGTTATTTTCAATATATCTTCGGTTGCCGGCAAAAGAGCAATCGCACTGGGTGGCGTTGCTTACTCGGCCAGCAAATTTGCTCAAACTTCACTGGGGACATGCGTCTCCAATGAAGTCAATCGAGATGGTATTCGCGTCGTCAATGTCTATCCGGGCGAAGTCAACACCCCCATCCTGGATCATCGCCCCAACCCTGTCTCCGACGAACATCGTCAGCGGATCTTGCAACCCGATGATGTTGCCCAGGTAATGGTATCTTTAGCCGCTCTCCCCGCACACGTTCACGTTCCAGAAATCGTTATCAAGCCGATTTCTCAAGAGTGGTATTGATCACGCAATAGTCATACGATCGAAATGGAGCGTAGCGTTAATCGCTGCTGAAGGATGATTGAGTGATGCCTTAGATGGCCAACCATCGCATAAGCTAACGCGCGGACTGAGCAGTAACTCCCATCCGCCTCTCCGCCAAAACGCCACTGATCGATACTAAACCGAGAAAACAAAAAAAGATTCGCTCGGCGCAAGTGGACCCATTCATCAACCAAATCGGTCAGTTCGCAGGCGCCGTAGTTAAACGCACGCACGTAATGATCTTGATCGAAACCAGGAAGTTTTACTTGATCGCCAGAAGCAAACCGAAGCGCACGATAAGCAAACACTCGCTCGGTATCATTGCAGTGGCCGAGCACTTCGGCGATGGTCCATTTATAGGGTGAATGAACTCGATGAATCTGGCCGGGATCCATTGACTCCGCCAACATTCGGAATCTCCCCGTCTGCAGCTCCAATGCTTCCATCACATCGACTTCGCTAACCAAATCGATGTACTTTCCCATAAAGGGAGGGAACTCGCCAGCAGAAGGGCGACCAGCCGAAAAGAACTCTTCGCTCATAGCTAAGCTAGTACTTCTCCTGAACTCATCTTAAGCATGTTACCTATCTCTCGAATCAGCAACGAAGGATCGTTCTTCCACTGAACCTCCGTGCTGATCTTGTTTCGCAAATCTTTCAGTTGCACAACACCCTTTTCAAGTTCCTGACTTCCCGCAATCACCGCGATACGGAAACCCTTGTGATCAGCGTACTTTAACTGAGCCGCGAGCTTCTTAGGTTCAGGATAAAGCTCACAGCCAATCCCGGAATCCCGAATGGTACGAGAGATCTGTAAATACTCCGGCAATCGCGATGAATCGAAATAGGCGACCATGACCGGTACGGTTGTCTTGGCGGTAGGTAACTTGCTGAGCTTTTCCAAAGCTGCCAAAAGTCGGTCCAATCCGAGCGATGCTCCGATCCCAGGCAAGTGCTGCTTGGTATACATTCCAGCTAGATTGTCGTAACGCCCGCCAGAACAAATACTGCCGATCTCTGGCAAAGCATCTAGGTAGGTTTCAAACACAACCCCGGTGTAGTAGTCCAACCCTCGTGCGATCGAAACATCTAAACAATATCGCGATTCAGAGATGCCGGCCGCTCGAAGGCCTTGGACCATCTCCGTCAATCTCTTCAGTCCAGCTAGTCCTCTTTCACTTCCCTCAACGATCACTGCAAGCTGAGCGAGAATTTCATCGGTTGAACCTTTAATCTCGGCTAAGGCGAGAACTTTCTTGGAGGCCTCATCACTGAGCCCCGCAACCTGCTGCATTTCTTGAGCGACCGCTTCAGGCCCAATCTTGCCAAGCTTATCGAGGGCCCGAAGCACGGGAACCGAGGCATCCTGCAAACCTAACTTTTCCAACAGTCCAGTCAGAATTTGACGGTGATTGATGTGTATTTTAAAAGCGTCGACACCGACAGCCACAATCAGATCGTGCATCACTAGCGCGGTTTCGATGTCGGAGGCAACGCCTTCTGTTCCGATGGTGTCAAAGTCGCACTGAACAAACTCACGGAAACGCCCCGACTGTGGAGCCTCACCGCGCCAAACCGACGCGATGTGGTAGCGTTTGAAAGGCAAACCTAATTGTGCATGATGCTGTGCTACAAAACGCGCGAGAGGGACCGTCAAGTCAAACCGCATTCCAACCTGTCGCCCTCCATGATCTTCAAAGCGATAAAGCTGTCTCTCGGTTTCGTCGCTTCCCTTTCCCGTCAATACTTCTAGGTACTCCAGAGCTGGAGTGTCGATTGGGACAAATCCGTATTGCCGATAAACATGTCGTGCGACTTCCATCATCCGCTCACGCGGAATCATTACTTCGGGCAAATAATCCCGAAACCCTTTCAGGGTTCTTGGCTCAATCATCAGCCACTCTTCCTTCCATAAACGCTAAATAACATCAAGAATCGGGAGCAACGCCGGTTCCGGGCTGCGTATGTTCCGGCGATCCTTAGCCCCAAGGGTTGCTTCCACATATTCGGCAACCTGCTCTGGGGATTCAAAGTATTTTTCATAAGTCCAAGTATCTTCGTATTCGCAGTTATTGGTTGAATAATCGCGACAAATCTGCGGTCGCGTATGGTAGATACCGCAGCGATTATCCTTTTGAAGATGCTTACAGGTGGTGTGTACCAGCAAGTACCAAGTATCGTCCTCCACGAAGACAGTGGCGCGATCGTGCAACAGATACCAGCGCATATAGTCAAAATCTTTCCCTTCCGTAGGAGTTTCGATCGGAAGAGCGAAGTAACGACAGCATTTGGCGGTACAATAGTTACATAAACAATCGTCGGCGGGAATGCTGTCCCTGGCAGGCTTCGGCAACACAGGCATGCTCATTTGTGCATCACCCCAAATATAGATCCAAAAACATGATTACCCTTTGTAGCTCTGGGATGACCGGCTTTCGTCGATTAGCCTAATCATCCCACGAGCCTACAGTATAGCGATACCGCTCGGTCGGTAGTCGAGCAAACAAAAAAACTCTAGAGGAACCCGATTCGATCATGGAGATTACGATTACCGCTCTTGGCCCAGACAATGTCGGCTTGGCTGACCCTATCATCCACTGCGTTACCACGCTGGGCGCCAACATCGCGGAAATCCAGATGTACGATCACGACGAAGCGGCTATCTTCGCGATGCTCTGCCGTATCCACGTCGATGACTCGCTCTGGCCTGCTATCGATCGCAACATGAAAGACATCGCCCAGAAAACAGGCCTATCTATTCGAGTCTGGTCCCCGTCGCTTCGCGCAGCCAAACCACGCCTTGCCCTCTGTACGACATTCCTGGAAGCAGTTCCGCGAGCCGTTCTGCAAGCTATTGAAGATGGGCAATTGAGAGCCCAAGCGGCGGTAGTCATCGGTAATCGTCGCAAGTGCGAAAGTCTCGCCCAACGTTTTGGAGTACCCTTCGAGTTCATCGGGAAACCCGATGGCTCCGCTGACGATCAACGTATGCTCGAACTACTCGATCAGTATCAAGTCGACTACGTTCTCCTAGCGCGTTACATGCGCATTCTCCCGCCTGATCTCTGCTGGAAATATGCCGGCGGTAGAATTATCAATCTACACCACGGCCTTCTCCCAAGCTTTAAGGGACTGCGCCCCTATCACGATGCCTACGCCGTACGCATGCTTACTTTCGGAGCTACCTGCCACTTTATCGTCCCCGAACTCGACGCAGGTAACCAGATTATTTACCAATCAACTTTCACCGTCTCCTCGGGAACCAAGCTCGAAGAGATTATCCGTAAAGGTCAAGAACAAAATGAACCTCACTGTATGGTCGAGGGTGTTCGAAGGGTCATCGACCGGGAAGTACAACTTCATTTCCATCGCGTGATTGCGACCAAGCATTAATCGCTGCACACAAAGAGAGTCAAGATTGCGAAACCATCTGTCGCTTTTGAAAGATAATGATTTTTATTGAAAGACGCCCCCAATTTTTTCCGTTTCGAGATTGCCCAACAACGCTTTCGTTTTTTATCTCTGTACCAGGAACTCGACATGGCGCGACATTCGCCCCCATGCTTCACCATTGCACTCGCCTTGCTCGCCATCGCAGCTTGCGTACCAACACGCTATCTGAGAGCACAGGATGATATTGTTGCCAACGATCCACCTCCCAAGACATTGCGTGTTGCAACCTGGAATGTTGAATGGTTATTCGACAGCTACCAAGGCGATAACTCTAGTGATCTCGCCAAGCAGCAAAGCGCACCTTCCAAAGAACAATGGGATTGGAAAGTAGATGCGATCGCTAACAGTATCGCCACGATGAAGCCGTCGATTATCGCGTTGCAAGAGATCGAAAACCGAAAGGTTCTTGAAGAAATCATCCAAGTCCTAAAACAAAAACATAACCTGACCTACAGAGTTGCTTTTATCGAAGGGTTTGACAAAGCAACCGAACAAGATGTCGGTATTCTTTTCAGAGATGGCTTGGTCGAATTCAGTCGTCTGGAACAGTCGGGCCCAATGTTTCGCAGCAAGCAGTATTACAATTTATCAAAACACCTTTGCGCTAGATTCCGTTGGGGTGAAGGAGATAACACCGAAGAGCTTTATATAATCGCACTCCACCTAAGAGCTCGCCCTGAAGAATCAGAGACCCGAATCAAGCAATCAAAACTGATACGCCACTGGCTTAAGGATCTCGCTCGAATCACACCCAACCTTATCATTCTCGGTGATCTCAACACCGAAGAGAAAGCGGGTTCTGTTGCCGAGAATAGCGATTTAGGAATCCTTCTCGGTGGCGCAAGCGAAAGAGAAGATGACAACCTCACTGATCTTCTGGAAAAAGCTCCCACGGATCAACGCAAAACACACCTGCTACTCGATGCTCAATTCGATCGTATCTTAGCCTCTCGATCACTAATGACAGATGACAAGGGTCGTAACGATCTGTCTTTTCGATCCATCGAAGTGAGACCCGACCTTGTTATTCGGGGTAAAGGTGTCGATGCAAGAGAACAGCATTGGGAGAATTATTGGAACGTAGCGACAGAAGAGAGAGACATAAGCGACCATTATCCTGTGCTAGCCGAATTTGAGTTTCTGCCATGAACACACCTGACAAAGATACTCCGAGCAAGAAATCGATTCACCTTGAGCAGTTTCTTAAACTACAAGGAATCTCAGGTACTGGAGGAGAAGCGAAAATGCTCATTCAGTCGGGAGATGTTAAAGTTAACAACCAAATCGAAACGCGTAGAAAACGGCAACTGACCCAAGGTGACCGCGTCGAGGTAAAGGGCAAGGCCTATCGTGTTGCTGACCTTAAATAGCACAATACGACTACTCTTGACCCTAGCTATTTGGCCAAGAAACAGGGAACAAACCGAAATGCAACGGCTGGCTACCTACCCACTGGCCAAACCTCTACCATGGTAGTAGCGAGAGAATGTCACTGAGCGACTCGTTTCCTACAGACGTTAACACGTGTCTCGCTGGTTTTCGAGCGATGCCTGATTTAAATGTATGTCGATCGTGTGGCAAACAATTGGAAAATATTTTCAAGGAAGCCCCGCTTCCGCTAACATCTGAGGGTGCGATCCAGGGCAATCACCAGTCGATCAGCCATCACTGTAGAAAACACGTTGACTTTTTCAATAATCTGAAGCATCTACCCCCTAACGACATTAAGTCAATTATCACTAGCGAGATCTATCATGAAGCTGCGTTCCTTGCTGAATGTCGTATCATTTGGGTTGCTTACCCTCAGCGGCTTGCTGATCGCTGGTTGCAATCAACCTGACGATTCAAAGTCGAATGCTGTTGCACCGAAATCAGAGTCGAATACTAACGGATCGACGAAAGACAAAGTCAAGCTTCAGTTGAACTGGTATCCTGAAGCAGAGCACGGAGGCTTCTATGCTGCTAAGGTTCACGGTATTTTCGAAAAGTACAACTTAGACGTCGAAATCTTACCGGGAGGAAGATCCTCCACGGTCCCACAGGAATTGACAATCGGGCGTATTCAGTTTGGAATCATCAACGCTGACGAACTATTGCTCGCGCGTCAGGAAGGAGTTGATATCGTCAGTTTGATGGCCCCACTGCAGACCTCTCCTCGGTGCCTTTTGGTCAGAACCGATTCCGGCATCAAGGGCTTCGATCAACTTGCAGGCTTGACACTCCAACTGGGGGCTGGACAGCCATTTATCGAGTTTTTAAAAAGCAAAGGCTATCTGGAGAATGTAAAGATTGTCCCATATCAAGGTTCGGTAGCGGGTCTTGTCGCAGGCACAGGGATTGGCCAGCAAGCCTATGTATTTAGCGAACCTCTATTGGCCGAGCAGCAGAATGTACCCGTGACTTCTCTTATGGTCTCTGACACAGGGTTTAATCCTTACACTAGCTTGCTCGCAGCCTCAACTGAATACACCAATAGCCAGGGCGACCTTGTACGTCGAATGGTAAAAGCTTGCAAAGAAGGCTGGCAGAAATATCTCGAAGCCCCCGAGGAAACGAACAAGTTCATCATTACTCAAAATGAGCATGGATTAACTGCTGAAGCGTTAACTTATGGCGTTGAAAAAATGAAGCCACTATGTATCAACGACGAAGTGAAACTCGATGCGGTTGGAAAGATGACGGCAACACGCTGGGAAGAATTAGTCAAACAAATGACGGATCTAAAGTTGATTGATTCCAGCAAAGTCAACGCCAGCCAATGCTTCCGAGCCGATTTCCTCGACTAGCGACTAACATTCTCTTCGACCCGGGCTAGCGATCCACATCCGTTTTGTTAGCTCGGGATTAACTCCGTCGGTGCCCACAATCCATAATGCTGCACAGTCATCCGTGGGACTAACTGCCTACGGTATTTTGTCCTACGACACTCATCTGACATGCATCTGGAGATGCAAGCAACGAACCGGCTGCGTGAAACCGTTCGGATTGCTCGTAGATCCAGGTTGATATCCGGTCCAGCAGTACTTGTCGGTCTTCCTTAAGAATGGCGACGTGATCCATAATGGGATAGTGCTCAACCTCGACTTTATCCTGTAAGTCGACTTCGGCAAACATTTCCTGAAACTGCTCTTTATGATTGAAGTAATCACGCGATCCGGATGTGTAGCAACACAGTAAACGTACATCTCGATCCATCAGCGACTGTAATTGCTGCGCCGCCTCCCTGCGCATTGGAAACTCACGTATGTCGTCTCCAAATGGAAGCGTAGCTGGCGCGGCATTCCTTCCAGACAGCCTTCTACGGGCCCAAGCAAAACAGTATTGAGGGCTTAAAAGTCGTTGAGTAAGCAATGACTTTAATTTTACCTGCTGAAATCGCTTCGTTGGATAACCACATCCATCAATCATGACTAAGCCTACAACCGACTCATTGTGATAGGCAGTAAACCATCCATCATCCGCGCCCGAACAAAGTCCGAATAAGATAAACCTGGAAATGCCGAACTCTTGGCGCAGATGCTCCATTGCAGCTTCGACTTCAGTTGCCGCCCTGTGAAGCGAATCATATTTCTTGCTACCGGGAAGACTTTCACCAATGCCGCTGAGATCGAAACGGAGGGACGGTATACCACACTCCTCCAGTCTTCTTCCCAGCAAAACATGAAAACGGTAAGAGCCAACATGATGCAACATACCCGCCGTCAGCATGATGACGCCAACCGAATTTGTCGACTCTTGATTAGGCGGGTTGATTATGCCGAATAGGTTCTTTTCCTCGCCGAAAACTACTGGGACTTCCATCATTCCGTCTCCCTATTTAGAAGTTCGAGAATGATTCGAAAAGTGTTCGGTGATGCAAAAGCACACTCGGTCAATTCCGGTCGATGCCAAAAAATTTCATCATTCGATTCAATGACTGTTCGACTGCTATAAGATTTGGGAACGCTGCGATTACCTATTTCGTTTTTCAGATAGTTCTTACTACTGATCCATGTATTTCTTTTAAAGCCAGCATGCTCAAATTCAGACAGGCAAATTTCGTTGATCGCTTGTTGCAAATCCGAAGATGCCGTTAAGCCATAGAGTTGATCACTGGAAGATGTCCTTTGAATAGGAAAGCGAACATAATCGCGTAACGTTCGGCGCGTGAACCTCTTTAATAGTTTGACATATTCATGTCCCGAGAAAACAGGATCCCATAGAATCAGCTGCTCCCCAGCGATACCTGTGACGTTAGCTAACAGAGTTGCTCCCCAACGAATTCCAAGCAGAGAGAGCCGGTGTTTAGGCGGTGATTGCGAGAAGACTTTGCAGATCGTCTCGATATCTTTTTTCCACTGAGGGATATTAGCGAGTTCACAATCTCCAGTGGAATCACCTGTATAGGCATAGTCAAATCGCACTGCATCATAACCCTCATTCGCTAACATCAGAGCTAATTGCTGCAAGTTACGATGACTTCTTGAATACTCATGACCGATTGCAGGACAGATCACCACCGTGTGATTGCGAGAGCTCTTCCGAGGTGGATAGCAAATAGAGAAGAGACGCTCTTTATCCGAATCGATGAAAGTCGCTTTGATATTAGGAATCCAAGGTCGAAACGGTTTCGGATGATGACTCAGAGATCGATCTGGAATAAAGCCGGGAAGGGTGACTAAGTACGCTGCAAGGCTCTCAAGTGTTGGATTTGCGAAAAAATCTCTGACTGGCAATTGAATATCAAATTGCTCCTTGATCTTCGTAACAACACGAGTAACTAGTAAAGAGCTTCCTCCCAGAAAGAAAAAGTTATCGGTAGGTCCAATCGATCGAATCTGCAAAACGTCCTGCCACATTTCCGCGATCTGTTTCTCGAAATCGTCGAGTTCGCGATCTCCCTCGCGCTGTTGGACTGTTTCAGCTTGCTCAGCGGATGGTAAAGCGGTCCGATCGACTTTACCGTTGATTGTTTTTGGAAAACGTTCGACAAAAAGAAATCGCTGCGGGATCATGTAAGTTGGCAGATTATCTCGCAGATAATCCTGTAAATCCTTTGCCGAGATTTGATAATCTCCCCGCGCCACGTAAGCGATCAAATACTTATTTTCGCCAATTCTCTCATGCAAAACCAGCGCCTCCAGAACTCGCGGAAACTGCTGGATCACAGACTCTATCTCGCCGGGCTCAATACGATAAGAACCTAGTTTGATCTGGTGATCGATTCGACCTGCAAACTCAATAGCCCCACTAGCGCTGACTCTTGCCAAATCCCCTGTTCGGTAGATCCTTCGAATCCTCCCATCAGCAAGAGCAATTTCAACGAATGCTTTCTCCGTCAATTCCTGTCGATTAAGATACCCACGTGCTAGTGCGGGGCCTGCGATAGCGAGTTCACCGAGATTTCCTGGCTCGAGAGGTCTTAGTCGATCATCGAGAATATATGCTTCATATCTTTTTAAGGGATAGCCAATAGGCATCGATTCGCCATCCCAATTTGCATCGGGCGTAAATACGGTAGCGCTTACTGTAGCTTCAGTTGGTCCATAGGCATTCGACCATTGAACTGAGTGACGGCATATCTTTTGCCACCGCTGATAGTGCTGCACCGACACCTTCTCGCCGGTTACCACCATAAGTCGCAATGTCTCTGGGACAAACTCGCAACTAACCATCATCAGGTCAACCCACTCATGCCAGTACGCTGTCGCCAAGTGGATTGCTGTGATGTCATGCTCTTGAATCAAGGCCGATAGTTCGTTGTGGGAATCGCTACGGCCACTGTGCCGAATAACAACAGATCCCCCTATCAGTAAAGGGGGAAAGATTTCTTCGATGGAGATATCGAAGTTGATTGTCGAGAAGTGTAGGGTTCGATCTTCTGCTGTCAGATAATAAACATCGATATCCGCCCAGCAATAGGCAGCTAGCGAGCGATGCTCGATCATGACTCCTTTTGGTTTACCAGTCGATCCTGACGTGTACATCACGTAGGCAAGTTGCTCGGGTTCCACTTCAGCAGCGATCCATTGCCCGGCGTCTTGCTCGGAACCTACCCCTGCACGACGTATCCCCTCTTGGTCAACAACAATGGATTGAACCTGCTCGAGACCTGAAAACAGCCCTCGATAAGATTCATGGCACAACACAAGACTGATTCCAGCATCAGACAAGATGAAGCAGAGACGATCGTGAGGTAGTTCTGGATCCAATGGCACGAAAGCCCCACCCGCTTTCATGATTCCAATCATGGAAGCAATTGCCGTGGGGCTACGATCAAGACAAATGCCGACGCGTTCTTCTGGCTTAAGAGATTGAACGCGCAAATAAGCAGCGATTTGATCCGCCTGATCTTTCAATTGCTGATAAGTCCACGTTGTTTCTTCGTGGATCACCGCAATGCAATCAGGTGTCGCTGCCACCTGTTGCTCGAACAACAAGTGAAATGCAATCAGTTTCTCTTCTATCCCTGGAATAACGCTATGCATGGAACTAAATCAAAACTTGACTAGCCTCGAGGGTAATTGGCAATGAGGTAACAACGTTTGAATTAGAGGAAAAATCCACTTTGGGATTCACAGTACCAGGGGACTTCGCTTCGGTTCCATAAAGAACCTCTGCTATCGAGTCTGATAGTATTTGTAATCCTTGATTCAACTCACTCTCCAGAATCGTCAAGGGAGGTAAAAGCTTTACGACCTGATCATGGGCGCCACAGGTTTCGATAATAAGCCCACGATGAAATGCGGCCTTGGAAATTGCACCTGCTATTTCGCCGCACCCTACATCCAATCCCCACACAAGTCCTTTGCCACGTACATCCCAGTTATGCTCCGCATATTCCGATGCAATCGCATGAAGAGCGGATCGCACGATATTCGATTTGGTCGCTATGTCTTGTTGGAATTGAGAATCTCTCCAGTACTCCAACAGAGCTTTACCTGCAACAAACGCAAGATTGTTTCCACGAAAGGTTCCGGTATGCTGCCCAGGTTGCCACTGATCACACTCGGGTCGGATGAGGAGTAACGCCATCGGCATACCGCCACCAATCGCCTTCGAGAGACAAACGATATCTGGCTTAAGGCCACAGAATTCAAAGCTGAAAAAACATCCTGATCTTCCGTTCCCAACTTGTATGTCGTCTATGATCAAGAGAATGTCATATTTTCGACAGATTGCTGCGACTCTTTGCAGCCAACCGGCCGTAGCGACACGAATACCACCTTCACCTTGTATCGTCTCCAGAACAATTGCTGCAGGAAGCGGTAGGCCACTGCTTGGATCGGCCAGCATTTTCTCAAGCAGTATGCTGGTATCAAAATTTCCTAGGTAACCATCAAAGGGGAAATGCGAGACATTATTTCGAGAACCATAGTGTTCATCGTGGTAGTAGCGATTACCTGTCAACGCCAGAGACCCCAACGAGTGACCATGATAAGCATTCGTAAAGGCAACGATATGTGATCGTTGCTTTACCTTGCGGGCTAACTTAAGTGCCGCTTCAATCGCATTGGTACCAGTTGGGCCAGTAAACTGTATTCGATAATCAAGTTGACGAGGTTTTAGAATCGTGTTTTGAATTTCCTCGATGAACTCGATCTTCGATGTCGTCGCCATGTCTAACGCGTGCGACACTCCCGACTTGGAGATGTAATTCAGTAATGCTTCCTTAGCCAGAGGATTGTTGTGCCCGTAATTAAGCGTACCGGCGCCCGCAAAGAAATCGAGATATTTGCGTCCATCCGTGTTCGTCAACCAAGCGCCCTCTGCTGTGTCAAAAACCGTCGGGAACGATCTGACATAGCTGCGGACACTCGATTCATAACGCTCAATTGACGATATTTTCATGCCATGGCACCTTCCATTTTTTTCAACGAAGCTCACATCCAACTCAACAAAGCTTCCCCCTACATTGGAGAGTCTAGGTCGGAAAAGTTCGTTGTCAAAATGAAGTTGAGTCGATTGCAATGACGCAACCAGTCAGATATTTCGATGGCAATTGAAGGAACCTCAGCTGACAAACCAATGTTCCGGTTGTGCCGCTGGTAACGATTCGGTGGTCTTTCGATGAGAACGCGCGACCCGTAAAAAACGAATCTGAAATAGGTCGTTTAGCAGAGTTACCAATGAAACAAGTCCACTGGAGAAAACTCCAGTGGACTTTAATCATCAAAAATCAGTGGCAGTATTCGCCAACTAACCAGACTCCGGCTTAACCACCCAGTTCATCTGGCGCAGGAGAGGAATCCGAGTCAACATTGCTCACTGGATCATTAGATTCGCTTTCCATCTGCATACTCTCAGGGAGTGGTGCATTCAACAAAGCGTAGTTCTGCTCCATAACCTCAGTACCGCGGTTGACCAAATCCTCGAGTGCTTCTCGACGATAGGAAACTTCCGATTCCTGGAAGATTCGGAAACCAGTACCAGCAGGAATCAAGTGTCCAAGGATCACGTTTTCCTTCAAACCAACAAGGCGGTCAACCTTACCCGCCAAAGCGGCTTCGGTAAGAACCTTAGTTGTTTCTTGAAAGCTTGCGGCAGAAATAAAGCTGTTACTTTGAACCGAAGCCTTGGTGATACCGAGCAACTGTGTCTTCGAAGAAGCTGGTCTTGGTGACTTGCCTTTGCAAGGCTGTCCACCAAGAGCTTCGATCTGAGCATTGCTCTTTTCGACAGCCTCGCGAGGAACAATGTCACCTTGCTTGAATTCACTATCTCCTGGATCGGTGACCTTGAGGCACTTAGCCAATTCATTGTTGTGGCGACGGAAATCGAACTTATCCATAACCAAACCGGGGAGCAAGCTAGTATCACCAGCATGCTCGATCTTCACTTTTCGAAGCATTCTAGAAATGATCACTTCCAAGTGCTTATCGTTGATTTCCACGCGCTGCATGCGATAAACTTGCTGAACTTCATGTACCAAGTACTGCTGAACAGCTTCTTCACCGCTAACTGCCAAAATATCGTGGGGCACTAGAGGACCGTCGACCAGCGCCTGGCCAGCCTTGACGATATCACCCGAATGCACCATGAACCGCTTGCCTGGCGGAACCAAGTGCTCGCGTTCTTCACCACTGTCGCTCTTAACGATAATCGTTCGCTTACCGCGTTTCTTTTCGCTCTTGAGTTCAACCAAGCCATCGATTTCAGCGATAACCGCTGGATCCTTGGGCTTACGAGCTTCGAAGATTTCGGTAACACGAGGAAGACCACCGGTGATGTCGGTAATACCGGTAGCACCGCGAGGCGTTTCCGCCAACTCGCTACCTGCCGCGACCATAGTTCCTTCAGGAAGTGTGATAATGGCTTTTTCAGGTAGGTAGTAAACATCCAGCGGCTTGCCATCGACGTCTTCGATCACAATCTGAGGATGCAAATCACCGCGGTGATCGATAATAACACGACGCAAGTTTCCGCTAGGATCTCTCTCGGAACGCATCGTTTCGCCTTCGACAACGTCGTCGTAGCGAACCTTACCACTGACTTCGGCGAGAATTGGAATCTTGTGTGGGTTCCAATCGCACAGCACCTGACCCTTGGTGACTTCTTGATTTTCAACCACGTTCAACGAAGCACCGGTCGGAATGTCGTACTTCTCAACTTCTCGTCCCTTCGGATCGAGAATGGAGATTTCACCGTTGCGGGTGAGCACAACGTCTTTACCTTCCTGGTTGCGAACGACTCGCAAACGAGTGAATTTGACGACACCACCTTTACGAACCTTGATATCGCTTTCTTCAACGCTCGTATTCACCGTACCACCGATGTGGAAGGTACGCATCGTCAACTGCGTACCAGGTTCACCGATCGACTGAGCAGCGATAATACCGACTGCCATACCTTCTTCAACCAACGCACCGGTCGACATGTCCATTCCATAGCAGCAGCGGCAAACACCCAGAGGTGCATCGCAGGTCATCGGGCTTCTCACCTGGATCTTGTCCAAGCCAAGAGCTTCGATTCGCTTAGCAATCAACGGCGTGATCATCTCGTTCTCGTGAACAACAATTTCGTCGGTCACGGGATTCACAATATTCTGTCGACTAACGCGGCCGTTGATGGCATCTGCCAAATGCACTTCAACTTTTTCACCACGGTAAATCGTACCCTTGGTAATACCTTGGGTGGTACCGCAGTCATGCATGGTGATAACCACGTTTTGAGCAACGTCAGCCAACTTACGGGTCAAGTAACCCGAGTCAGCAGTCTTCAACGCGGTATCAGCCAAACCTTTTCGAGCACCGTGAGTACTGGAGAAATACTCCAATACCGTTAGACCTTCACGGAAGTTAGCCTTAATAGGCGTTTCGATGATTTCGCCGGTTGGCTTAGCCATCAAACCACGCATACCTGCCAACTGGCGAATCTGTTCGATACCACCTCGAGCACCGGAGTGCGCCATTAGGTACACAGGGTTGACGTAACCGGTTCCACCACGGTCATCGTGTTCCATCGCCTGCAACATGTCTTTGGTAATCAATTCGCGGGCATGGGTCCACGTATCGAGAACCTTGTTGTAACGTTCTGGACCGGTGATCTGTCCTCGGTCGTAAAGCTTGGTCAGCTTCATCACTTCCTTCTCAGCCAACGAGATGTGTTGGCTCTTGGACTTCGGCGTCACTAGGTCGTCGGTACCAAAGGATAGACCGCTTCGCGTCGCTTCGCGGAATCCCAACTGGTTCATATCGTCAAGCAACGAGATCGTTGCTCGACGACCGAGTCTCTGATAGCAGTCGGAAATTACTGATGCCAAGTCACCACTTCGCAGCGATTGGTTGTAATAATCCATTCCCTTGGGCAGCATCTTGTTGAACAAGACGCGACCGAAAGTGGTGTCAACGATCGCTCCACCTTTATCGTTGGGAGCGGTTTTCAACTTACGATCCTTGGGCAAGCGAACTTTGATCTTCGCATGCAGGTCGATCACACCCTGCTGGAAAGCCGTTTCCGCTTCGTCCAAGGATGAGAAAACCATCCCTTCACCCTTGCGGTTAGGAAGCTCGATCGAAATGTAGTAGCAACCCATCACCGTATCCTGGGATGGGCTCATGATCGGCTTGCCGTTGCTCGGAGCAAAAATGTTGTGCGTACTCATCATCAGCGTATGAGCTTCGACCTGTGCTTCGATCGACAGCGGCAAGTGGACCGCCATCTGGTCACCGTCGAAGTCAGCGTTGAAACCTTTGCAAACTAGCGGATGCAAATGAATCGCATTACCTTCTACCAAAGTCGGTTCGAAAGCTTGAATACCCATACGGTGAAGGGTTGGGGCTCGATTGAGCAATACGGGGTGATTGCGAATCACCTGCTCGAGAATATCCCATACTTCTTCATCCTTGCGCTCAAGCATTTTCTTAGCGGACTTGATCGTATCGGCGTGTCCAAGTTCTTTGAGTCGACGAATGATGAATGGTTGATAAAGTTCCAAAGCGATCTTCTTTGGCAAACCGCATTGGTGCAACTTCAAACGAGGTCCAATCACGATCACGCTACGAGCCGAGTAGTCAACTCGCTTTCCTAGCAAGTTCTCACGGAAACGTCCTTGCTTTCCTTTGATCATATCGGTCAAAGATTTCAGAGGACGGTTGCTGCTTCCAAGCACTGGTCGCTTGCATCGATTGTTGTCAAATAAAGCATCGACAGACTGCTGAAGCATTCGCTTTTCGTTGCGAATAATCACTTCGGGAGCATTGAGGTCGACGAGCTTTCGAAGACGAGTGTTGCGGTTGATAATTCGGCGATAGAGATCATTCAAATCGCTCGTCGCAAAATTACCGCTGTCCAGTAACACCAAAGGACGCAAGTCGGGCGGGATCACTGGAATCACATCCAACACCATCCACTCGGGACGGTTGTCGCTGTCGCGAATTGACTCAACCAACTTCAATTGGTTAATCAAATCCTTTTTCTTCTGCTTGCTGTCGGTATCGTGAAGTTTTGTTCGTAATTCTTCAGACAGTTCAACCAAATTGAGATTCTGAAGCAACTTGCGAATTGCTTCTGCACCCATCTCTGCTTCAAAAGCACCTTCGCCCCACTGCGCTTTTGCTGCTCGGTACTCTTCCTCGTTCAACAATTGCTTGTTTTCAAGGTCGGTCTCTTTCTTGTCGGTTACGACGTAGTCTTGGAAATAAATCACTTTTTCCAGACTGCTGGTTTTCATATCCAACAAAGTTCCCAAGCGGCTAGGCATCGCTTTGAAGAACCAGATATGAACAACTGGGGCAGCTAGTTCGACGTGTCCCATACGCTTACGACGTACACGACTGTGTGTCACCTTCACACCGCATCGATCGCAAATCATCCCTTTGTACTTCATGCCGCGATATTTACCGCAAGCGCATTCCCAGTCCTTTTCAGGACCAAAAATTCTTTCGCAGAACAAACCATCTTTTTCTGGACGGTAGGTTCGATAGTTGATCGTTTCAGGTTTCTTGACTTCACCAAAAGACCAACTGCGAATATCCTGCGGGCGAGCAAGACTGATTTTCACAGAGGTATAATCGTTGACTCGATCGTAAGTTGTTTCGCCAATGGCCATTCAAAAGGCTCCTTTTGGGGTTCATCGCTATCGCAGTAGCGTTCGATCGGACATATGCAGTCAGTTCCAAGCAGAAATCATCACTTGGCCACTGACTCTTTCATATTTTCAAAAATGGAACAAAGTATTCGATTCGCTGAGCGACCACCGTATGCCAATGGTCGCTCTTGGGTTTGCCCGGTCTAAAACGGGTAAATCAGTTATTTCTACAGACGTCTCTTTTCGAGTCTCATGTTGAGTGCCAGACCACGAATCTCGTTGGTGAGAACATCGAAGCTTGCAGGAGTACCTGCCTCCAAAGTGTTTTCTCCCTTGACCATCGACTCGTAAATCTTCGTTCGACCTTCCACGTCGTCGCTCTTTACCGTCAGCAACTCCTGCAAAATGTAGGCAGCTCCGTACGCTTCCAACGCCCAAACTTCCATCTCTCCGAAACGTTGGCCACCGAAGCGAGCTTTACCACCGAGCGGCTGCTGGGTAATCAACGAGTATGGACCCGTCGAGCGTGCATGCACCTTGTCATCAACAAGATGGTGCAACTTGAGCATGTAGATGTACCCAACCGTTGTTTCCTGCTCCATCGGCTCACCGGTGCGACCATCGAACAAGCGGATCTTGCCGTGGCGTGGCAATTCTGCAGCTTCCAGGCAATCGTTGATGTCCGATTCAGTCGCTCCATCAAACACCGGAGTAACCGCCTGAAAACCTAGTTTCGCACCCGCCCAGCCCAAGTGGGTTTCCAAAATCTGTCCCACATTCATACGACTAGGAACACCGAGCGGATTCAACAAGATCTGCAACGGAGTACCATCGGGTAGGAATGGCATATCTTCGACCGGTAATACCTTGGAGATAACCCCCTTGTTACCGTGTCGACCTGCCATCTTATCGCCGACGCTAATGACTCGCTTTGTAGCGATATAGACTTTGACCATTTGCAGAACACCATTGCGCAACTCGTCGCCGCGCTTCATGCTGTTCGTCCTTCGATCTCGTTCATCTAAAGCATTCTCAACATGCTGCCAAGATTGCTTGTGAATGCGACGCAATTCACTGTGGTGTGCCGCGTCCAAACGATTCAACAAGCGCGACAAATTAAATGTCTGAGCCTGCTCCGCAACAAATTTCGGATCCTGACCTCCGGCAAAAGGTGTTCCATCAGCGTCGGTCAACTTAGTTCCAATCGCTGCTTCCATCTCGTTGATCAACGCAGTGAATGCATTCGAGATATCTTGATTACCTTCTGCTTCGATTCGCTTCAGTTCCTTCTCGAACTCCTTACGTTCATCTTCAGTTAGACTCATGCGGCGAGAGAACTTCTGAGTATTGATAACAATACCCTCAACACCCGAGCTAACTTCCAGCGAATCGTTCTTCACGTCTTCACCGGCGCGACCAAAGATCGCATGCAGCAGTTTTTCTTCAGGGGTCAATTCCGTTTTGCTCTTGGGCGAAACCTTACCAACCAAGATATCTCCAGGTCGCACATACGTACCGACTCGAACGATACCGGTTTCATCAAGATTTCTAAGAGCCTTTTCACTAACGTTTGGAATATCACGCGTGAACTCTTCGCGACCCAACTTCGTCTCGCGAATCTCGACGTCAGCTTCCTCAATGTGGATTGAGGTATAAGTGTCGTTCTTCACCAACTCTTCGCTGATGATGATCGCGTCTTCGTAATTGAAACCATCAAAGGACATAAAACCAACGAGCACGTTACGCCCCAACGCAAGCTCACCTAGATGAGTCGCCGCGCCGTCAGCGATAATTTGCCCTTCTTTGACCTTGTCACCGAGTTTGACGATCGGCCGTTGATTCAAGCAGGTTCGTTCGTTGAGCCCCTGGAACTTCTTGAGTGGATAAATGTCTGCTCCGATTTCGATTCGGGTCGCATCGCAGAAGGTCACTTTACCAGCTCGACGTGCACGCACGACCATCGCGCTGTTTTGGGCAACTTCCTTCTCAAGTCCGGTCGCCACAATCGGCGGCTCAGTGATCAACAACGGAACCGCTTGGCGTTGCATGTTTGAACCCATCAACGCGCGGTTCGCATCGTCATGCTCGAGAAACGGAATCAAACCTGCCGAAACACCAACCATCTGACTTGGAGCGATATCCATGAATTGCACTTGAGTTGGTGCAACGATCTGGAAGTCGGCTCGGTGGCGAGCAATCAAACCAGGTCCAGCCACCAATTCGCCACTCTTGGTTTCAGTGTCTGCTGGAGCAATATACGAATCCGCTTCCTGATCCGCACGCAACCAACGCACTTCATTGGTCAACTTACCATTCTCAACCACTCGGTAAGGCGTGATCAAGAATCCATACTCGTCAACTGCCGCGTAAATAGCCAAACTGCTGATCAAACCGATGTTCGTACCTTCAGGCGTTTCGATCGGGCAGATACGGCCGTAGTGTGAAATATGAACGTCGCGAACTTCAAAGCCCGCACGCTTTCGATTCAAACCGCCAGGACCCAAAGCCGACAGACGACGCTCGTGCGTCAGCTGTGACAGTGGGTTGGTTTGGTCGACCACTTGAGACAATTCACCTCGGCCGAAGAAGTATTCGATCGCAGCGCTGATGCTCTTAGGATTCACGAGACTTCGAGGCGACATATCCTCAGCATCTTTCAAGCTCATTCGTTCCTGCACGGTACGACGCAGCTTCAAGAATCCTTTGCGCAATTCTTCACAAGCCAATTCATCGATCGTTCGCAAGCGACGGTTACCCAGGTGATCGATGTCGTCATACTGTGCGGTGCCTTCCTGACCAGACAGATCGACCAAATACTTGATTGAAGCAATCAAATCTTCCGGTCGCAAAGTCATTACGTCTTCAGGCACACCAAGATTCAATTTTCGATTGACGCGGAAACGACCAACCCGACCGAGACGGTAGCGATTGACGTCAAAGAATTTTTCGTGGAACAACAACCGAGCCTTTTCAAGGTTCGGTGGATTACCAGGACGCAAGCGTTGATAGATTCTCAACAAAGCTTCTTCGTGACTACTGGTATTGTCTTCCGCCAAACTATTGAGAACGAAAGGAACTTTAGGAGCATCGATCAGATCAACTTTCTTCACTCCGCCGTTACAGATCGTTTCGGCAGCAGCTTTCGAAATCTTATGCCCTGCTTCGACAATGATTTCACCTGCCCGCTCGTGACCTGATGGATAGATCACGTCATCACAGGAAATCTTTCCTTCTAACTTGGCGGCGCTGCGACCATCTACAATTTTCTCAGACTTCTCTTCATAGAACGCCTTCAGCAAATCCGAGTCGGTGCTCAACTTGTCCGACATCGCCCGTAACAGCGTCATCACCGAGAACTTACCGCTCTGGTCGATGCGAACGGAAAGGCTATCCTTCTTGGTCACATTGATTTCAATCCAGCTTCCACGATCTGGAATAATTCTCGCGCTAGGTACACGACGATCCCCTGTACCTTCCGTTTCTTCGACGAAGTCCACGCCAGGACTGCGATGCAACTGATTCACGACCACACGTTCGGCACCATTGATGATGAACTCACCACCGCCGAGCATCACGGGAATGTCGCCTAAATAGACTTCTTCTTCGAAAGGCTGTTCGCGATTAAGACGCAAATACACCTTCAACGGCTTACCGTATGTCAAACGCAGCTGTCGACATTCTTCGGGAGTGTAGCGAGGTTTGCCTAGCTCGTAGCGCAAATACTCAAGACTCACCGTGCCGTCGTAACTTTGAATCGGGAATATTTCCCGAAATACAGATTCTAAACCTTGGTTCTTGCGCTTATCTGCAGTCAACTCTTCCTGCAAAAATCCGACATAACTCTTTGTTTGCAACTCTGTTAAGTCTCGGATCTTAAACGCTTCTTGCCCTGAACCAAACTGACGTACCGAATTAGGATTTAAACGTCGCTGGGAAGATGTGGCCATTACCTAGAGAAACTCCTTTGGGAGATTTCGAGCCTGGAGCAGATGCGGTATCGCACCTGCCCTCCTGTACGTACCGCTAGCCCACGAATAGCCCATTTAGATTACGTAACACCATCCTGGCCTCGAAAGCGCTCATGGGACACCAAACGCTTTCTGATTGCATAGCGATCCTCAAACTGTAGGCGCGCAACCCCTCTAAGGCTTGAGGCGCGCTGTTCAGATCGAACGTAGAGAACGAAAACAGACCGATATCCACGCTGACAGTGTATCGCACCCAACCAGTCCTGGCAATTCCAGGACTGGTTGAGCCCTTATTTGGGGTGGTGGTGAACCTAAACCGAAATTACTTCAATTCGACTGAAGCACCAGCTTCCACCAACTGAGCCTTGAGCTTCTCAGCATCTGCCTTCGCTACAGCCTGCTTGATGGTTACAGGAGCGCCTTCGACCATCTTCTTGGCATCCATCAAAGATGCACCAGTGATGTTCTTGACAACCTTAACTACTTCAAGCTTCTTGTCGCCTGCACCAGTTAGAACCACATCGAATTCCGTCTGCTCTGCAGCAGCGGCTGGAGCGCCACCACCATCAGATGGAGCTGCCATAACAACCGCGCCGCCAGCAGCAGCTTCGATGCCATGGACTTCCTTGAGGTAATCACTCAACTCCTTCGCCTGTTTCAGGGTCAGGGTTACGATCTTATCGCCAAGTTGACGAATGTCATCTGCAAAAGCCGTTTCAGACATGACCTACGCTAATCCTCGTTCAGAAAGTTCTCTCACCGGTCGGCACTCGCAGCACCTACCGCACCCAAAATCATAACAAATTTTTCCCGAGCTTTGTGTAAGGACTGCTTCGGAAAGTCCCACCGAACCAAATTTTTCTTCAGAGAAATCGTATGAACCGACTCTCAAGGTACTCGCCGGTCCCTTCAGACCCACAAACACCTGGCACCAAAACACCGAACACCGACCCAATTAAGCCTCGGCCTCGGCGGTATCTTTTTCGGATACCTTCTTGACTTGGCTTGCCAACTTCGCACCTGGACCCTTGATTTGGCCAGACAACTGCGAGCCGACACCAACGATCTGACCCACCAACAGCGAAATCTGTTCGCGCCGGCTTGGCCACTTGCTGATTTCCTTAAGTTTGGCAGCGGATACCCGCTCGCCATCCATCACGCCACCCTTCAGTTCCAACTTTGCGAACTTTCCGCTGGCATCGATCTGGGTCATGGCCTTCGCTAAAGAGACAAAGTCTTCACAACCCCACACAACAGCGACGCTACCAGCCACCTTATCGAAAGCTGGTCGTAACTGAGTGCCTTCAGTGGCTCGCGCTGCTAAAGTGCGCTTAACCACCATCATCTCAATGTTCTTTTCACGTAACGCTTTGCGAAACGCATACGTCACATCCGACGACATACCAACGACGTTTATCAGCACAGCATCCTGTACTCCAGACAAACGACGGCGAACGTCATTGGAAACCAAATCTTTTACTAGCTTGCTCATATCGATTCTGCCTTAATAACCTTCACTGGCTAAATCTTAGCCAGGGCCAAACCTTAGCCAGTACAACGTTAAGCACCAATGCGAACACTCGGAGTCATCGTTCCGCAAATCGCTACAGAACGAACATAGGTTCCACGCACCGAATTGGGCTTAAGGGTATTCAGATACTCCAAAAAGGTCTTCACATTATCCACCAACTTAGCAGGCTCAAAGCTTAGCTTGCCTACAACTGCGTGAACATTGCCACCCTTGTCGTTCCTGAACTCAACCTTACCTGCCTTATACTCTTTAACGGCTCGTCCAACATCCGCCGTTACCGTACCTGCTCGAGGAGATGGCATCAAACCTCTCGGGCCCAACACGCGGCCTAGAGGTCCTACCAATCCCATCATGTCGGGTGTGGCGATACAGACGTCGAAGTCAGTCCAGCCTTCCTTAATCTTCTTGGCCAAGTCGTCTTGCCCAACTTCATCCGCTCCAGCTTCCTTAGCCGCATTGGCCAAGTCGCCTTTCGCAAATACAACGACTCGTTGCGAACGTCCAATACCGTGAGGCAACACCAAGCTACCACGTACAATCTGGTCAGCTTGAGCTGCATCGATACCTAGCCGAACGTGAATCTCTACCGTTTGATCAAACTTACGTGCAGGAAACTTCTTTAGCACGGAAACTGCTTCCTCAAGGGAAACAGTCTTCGCTCCCACACCCTTCGCTTCCATGATCTTCATTGCCTTGGATGGCCCAGTCATCTTATTAACCCTCCACCTCTAGGCCCATGCTTCGTGCCGTACCTTCAATCATGCGTCGAGCATGATCAAGATCGCGTGCATTCAAATCGGCCATCTTTTTCTTGCAAATCTCTTCAATTTGGGCTTGGGTCACTTTGCCAACCTTGTTTTTGTTTGGCTCACCCGACCCCTTCGCAATGCCCACAGCCAACTTCAATAAAGCCGCAGCTGGCGGGCTCTTGGTCACGAACTCGAAACTTCGGTCGTTGTAAACCGTTACAACAACAGGAATCGGAGTTCCCTTAAATTCTTTAGTCCGTTCGTTGAACTGGGACACAAACTGCCCAAGGTTGACACCGAACTTACCAAGCGAAGTACCAACAGGCGGCGCCGGGGTGGCTTGCCCACCGGGCACCTGAAACTTCGCCTGTCCTACCATTTGCTTTGCCATAGCGAATAACTCGACCGTTTTCCGTTTTTCAAACCTTGAACTCGTAGCCCAATAAAAACCGCTTACGTCTACTCAGCCAAGAAGGGAGCCTCAGCAAGGAAGACCCTTTTAAAAATCCCTGACTTAATAAAACCGGATTCTCGCAAATACCACTAAGCCGGCTCTACCTGCCAATGATCCAACTCAACTGGAGTACTTCTACCAAAGATGCTGATAATGACCGTGACACGACCATTAGCCTCATCGACCTTATCCACTTCACCTTCCAAGTTCTGGAAGTATCCTTCTTTGACCCGAACCCTGTCTCCTCGACCATAAGGGATCGCAGTCTTTAATGTCTGCTCTTCGTCTGTCGGTGGCTTGACCACCTTCAAGATTCGCTCAACTTCCTTGTCTTCCATCGGAGTTGGCTTACCGCCCGAACCGGTAAAATCACCGATGCCGTCAGTCTCACGAACCAAGAACCAAGTATCTTCAGTGACCGACATCTCGATCATCAGATACCCAGGATACAACTTGCGTTTTACAACTCGCCGTTGGCCCGTTCGCGTAAAGGTTGCTACATCTTCGGTTGGAATAAGAATGTCACCGAAGTAAGCCTCTACCCCCGCCAACTTCACACGCTTCTCGAGAGCCTTGCGAATCGTGTCCTCGCGGTTAAACGCAACCTTCAAAATGTACCACTTCTTGGGCGGCATCTCTTCAGCGACCGAAGCTTCTTCTACAGGCTTAGCCACTACCTTAGATGACTTTCCACTCTTGGAAGTCGAAGCAGTATCACCGTCCCCAGCCATAACCGAGGCGTGTACATCGCTACCAGCAGCATCCAACGAAACATCTACTGGCTGCTGGGAAATATCAGATTGTTGCGGCAAGCTCTCTGGCTCGCCTTCATTTTCATTACTCACTTCACACCCCCGTGCCGGTCCATCGATCTGGAACAAACCAACCGTTAACAAGATAGATGCTCGATAGAGCCTTATCTATACCGCAACTTATGGCTTCCTAATCTCCCGGCAGTAACGGAATCGTGCGTCCGCTCACACACCCCGACTAAACATTCAACCGCCAGCTCATTAGCTCAAACTTCTAAATTCAAACTAAACCGCAGACTTGCCGTGATTCACGCCAAACCGCGAAAGAAGAAATCCCAGTGTTCCTAAGAAATCCCCAGCCAGGAAAATAATCCCTGCCAGATCGCGTCGAATGCAAACAATATAATCGTCAGGAAGAAGATGCAAAATATAACCACAATCGACGCCCTGACAAGCTCAGTACGCGTCGGCCAGGAAACTTTATTTACCTCGGCTTCCACGGAGATCAGAAAATCAGCAAACTTTGGCCAGTTTACCAAACGGTACCCGAACCATCCGCCGACTCCCAAGATCGCCAAAGCAACCAAGTAGCCCAGATAGCCCCGACCTTCCAGATACAACTGATGGCAACGCCAAGCTGCTACTGCGACCACAACCCATATCGCAAGACAGGTTAACTGGCGAACCATTTTGCCTTGATTGCGTTTGTATATCACCCCAGAGAACATCTCATCGATGAGCCTCCTGGAGCTTAATCCCGCATCGCTGGACATTAGGCACTCAATTTCGAAAAAAGTACTTCTTCAGTCACTTGCCGCAATTAATTCAACGCTATGACGACATCCAAACTCTACCGACATGGCCCGCAACAGCCAGTCACCAACAAATCGGTCACCAACAAAACAGTATGCCTGGATATCAATAACCGCCGAATCGATAGAATTTTAGTCCAACCGGACACTCTAAAAATCGACGGCCTTCCTCGTATTCAGTTAGTCGACCTGAATGACTGCTTCTTGCTAATCAAGAATTGCCCAAAAACAGCACCCGGATCTTTCGGCGACAAACCAATCCACTGTCAACTTGATTCTCACCCAAGTTTTTCAGCCGGACCAATCGCCGCTTCTAGCAATCGACTCTTCCTCAAGCAGGGGCGGCGGGAATCGAACTCGCAACCTTTGGTTTTGGAGACCAACGCTCTGCCAATTGAGCTACACCCCTAAAACAGTCGCCCGTGAACGGGCGACTGCGTAGTTTTCACTATCTCTCTCGTCAAAACCTTCGAGATTACTCGATGATCTTGCTGACAACGCCCGAACCAACCGTCTTACCACCTTCGCGGATAGCAAAACGAACACCTTCGTCCATAGCGATCGGCTTCTGCAATTCAACCTTCAACTTAACGTTATCGCCAGGCATGCACATTTCAGCACCAACCAAGCTTGCTGAACCAGTTACGTCCGTGGTTCGGAAATAAAACTGGGGGCGATATCCACTGAAGAACGGAGTGTGGCGACCACCTTCTTCTTTGCTTAGGCAGTACACTTCGCACTCAAAAACCTTGTGAGGAGTGATGCTGTTAGGCTTTGCCAAAACCTGGCCACGCTCGATATCTTCACGCTTCAAACCGCGAAGCAACAGACCAACGTTGTCGCCAGCACGACCCGAATCCAACTGCTTGCGGAACATTTCCACACCGGTGCAGGTGGTCTTGCTCGACTTGTCCTTCAAACCGATGATTTCAACTTCATCACCGACCTTGATGATACCACGCTCAACACGACCCGTGGCCACAGTACCGCGACCTTCGATACTGAACACGTCTTCAACGGCCATCAAGAATGGCTTCTCTTCATCGCGAACTGGCATCGGGATGTAAGCATCAACCGCATCCAACAGATTCGAAATGCACTTGCTCTTCTCGGGATCAGCTGGGCTGTCGTAAGCAGCTCGAGCGTTGCCGCGAACAATCGGTACTTCGTCGCCAGGGAAATCGTACTTGCTGAGCAATTCACGAATTTCCAACTCGACCAACTCCAACAACTCTTCGTCGTCAACCAAGTCAACCTTGTTGAGGAACACAACCAACGCAGGCACACCCACCTGACGAGCCAAGAGAACGTGCTCTTTGGTTTGAGGCATCGGGCCGTCAGCAGCACTAACAACCAAGATCGCACCGTCCATCTGAGCGGCACCGGTGATCATGTTCTTGATAAAGTCGGCGTGACCAGGGCAGTCGATGTGAGCATAGTGACGGGTAGCTGTTTCGTACTCAACGTGAGAAACGGCAATGGTAACGGTCTTCGTCTCGTCGCGAACCGTTCCCCCCTTAGCAATATCTGCATATGACTTGAATTGGGCCAAGCCCTTCGCAGCCTGAACGGCTACCAAGGCACCGGTGGTGGTGGTCTTACCATGGTCGATGTGACCGATCGTACCTACGTTAACGTGAGGTTTTGTACGCTGAAATACGTCCTTTGCCATTGCTCAATCTACCTACTCAACAAGGTGTCTTCGCGGCCAACAATGAAGCTAAACCGATAGCCCATCTCTGGCCGATGTTCCGACTTACAATCTAAAAAACTCCACTAATCGACGAATCCCAGGCCCGTGACGCCTTTCCCAGGCGAGAGCTGCTGATGGGACTTGAACCCATGACCTCTTCCTTACCAAGGAAGTGCTCTACCAACTGAGCTACAGCAGCCTTCTCAAAGCGGGTGAAGGGAATCGAACCCTCGTCTTCAGCTTGGAAGGCTATTGCTCTACCATTGAGCTACACCCGCACAAGGAGGCACCGCCATTGTAAGCTTCACCTCCGGCTTCCCGCCACCTCTATATTTCGACAGCTTTAATCACCGACTACCGCCACCTTACAGCTGACGCCGAAGTTTTACAGTAAATCAGCAACCCAAGCCTCAAAACATTCGGAACCGTTCCGCCAGTCCCGTCCTGACTAAACCGCCAGGGACCGGATATTCGTCAGTGGGAGGTGTAGGATTCGAACCTACGTAGGTAAAACCAACGGATTTACAGTCCGTCCCCTTTAACCTCTCGGGCAACCTCCCCCACATTCCAATCGCTCGAAAACCAATGATTTCAAGCGTTTCTATACCAAACTCAGCCGAGCAGCCCTTACGGTAACCGCTATTGGCCCGCCCGGAATTCCGTCTTTATCGGAATTTCCCAGCAAGATCTACTTCTCTTTTAATTTCTCGTTCTCTTAAGCTCTTTCACCGGTACCAAAGTCAGTCTTTCCGGATACCCGGTGCTTTCCAAATTACCCAGCTCGACTTACCTCTCCCTGCTAAGGAAGAACCAAGCAAACCAAATCGGAATAACCCAAGGAAGAGAAGACCTTTATACCGTCCGAGCAAACCTTTATTGGCATCACAAACGTTGGCATCGCAAAACGGTCTCTGCAAAGCCAACGAGAGCCGGCGAAGGGACTTGAACCCCCGACCAGCTGATTACAAATCAGCTGCTCTACCAACTGAGCTACGCCGGCCTTTTCCGGTAGGAAACGGCTAAGTGTACAGCCCCCACTGGAACTGACAAGATGAATTTGACCAAGCGTTAGACAGGATTCTCACCTAGCCGGTTCGTAATATCCTCAGGAATCCCCAAAAATAACCCTGAAGTGGGGACTCTAAATGCATCTCTTTACTACTCTACCGAAGCCAACATCTTTTAACCATGCCGGTCCAACATCGATAAATTGATCGCTGTACCAGTTATTTATCCCATCATCATCATCAAACTAACAAATTAAGAGGTTTCAGCCAACTTTCCTCTGCCAATTGCGACTGGACTTTGACTGGTAACAAACGAACCTCCAAGCATCGCAGGCAGACCAACACATTCAATATTGACAGGAAGTATGCAGATCGACAACACTCTGCCACAGCCTAAAGGTCAGGAGGGCCTCGGCTAGGTTTCTGCGCAAACACACAGAGATATCGGCACAAAAAGATATCGGCGAAAAGTGATATCGGCGAATCGATCTCACCTTGGTGTTCTCGCATAGAAAGCGATTCCGTTTCGCGAAGGAGTGCGGTACGAGATGGCAAAAATACATCAAGAGTGGAGCTGGCTCCCCTCGCGAATCTTTATCGATTCGTCGTACACAGCCACTTCGGGCAGATGCTCTGGAATCGAACGCGTCGTTGTCTCTCTACAACACCAGCTATCTCTGATTGCTCAGCAATATAACGATTGTAGCCAATCCAACTCGCAAACGTCCGCACCGATCGATTCCAATCGAACTGAACTTATACCAGTCATTTCCGTTGACGGATCCTTTATCGCTCTAGGCGAAAAGCAGAAGAAGCGACTCGATGGCCCCGCGCAGATGCGAGCCAACCTGCTCGCTTTCATGCCAATAACCTACGACAAAGTTAGCTCGCTTCTATGTTCGCTCATTCCACTAAAACTCTTGCGGACTTGGTTGCGCCCCGAAGCAGGGCACCTAGGAATCTTTAAACTCCCTCACAACATTTACAATCGTATCGCGAGAAAGTCGCTCGCGTTATCCGGCGGCAAAGCTGAGCCACAACAAGGCGATTTGCTCATCTTGCCAGACGCTTATTGGGGGAAAACTACTGTTTGGAAAGCTGCTGCAAAGGCTCGAAAACAGGGAGCAAAAGTTGCCATCGTTTTGTACGATCTCATCCCGTTAACTCATCCTGAATTTGTGGGTGAGAGACGTCACAAAAACTTTAAGCTCTATCTGCGAAATGTGCTGCGACATGCAGATATTGTTATGACCATTTCCGACACTGTTCGCCAACAAGTTGTCGACTTACTGGACCAATATAGCGATCCAACCTCCTCGCCTCCATTGGTTCGCGCATTCATTCTAGGCGCCGAATTCAACCAACGCTCTGGCTTCATTCGCGCTGAAATCGAATCGCTCTTCACACCCACGATCGATTCGAACCCTTACCTCATGGTCGCTACGTTTGATCCCAGAAAAAACCATCCGTTTCTACTCGATGCCTTCGATCGATTGTGGGCCAAAGGATCCTCTGAGAAGCTCTGCTTCATCGGTCGCGTTGGAAGCTTATGCGATGACCTTATGGATCGAATCGACAAGCATCCAGAAAAAAACAAAAAGCTGTTCGTATTCCACGATATCCAAGATGGAGAACTACAGCATTGCTACCGCTACTCCAAAGGTGTTATCTCGCCATCGATCGTAGAGGGCTTTGGTCTGCCTATCATAGAATCGCTTTGGCACAACAAAAGAACTTTGGTCAGCGATACTCCCATTCACCGTGAAGTGGGTGGCCAACTATGCGAATATTTTTCGCTCGCTGAGGAAGATAGCTTGGTTACCTTGCTGCAATCTTCACACAAGACTAGCCAACAGACGGAAAAAAATATCGGACCCTATGAAATTCCTACCTGGAGCGATTCAGCAAAGTCCTTTATGGAGAGCTGCTTGATGCTGTTTGAGAAACCCGTAAGCTCATCATCAAGGAAAGCAGCATGACTTCGGTTGCAATCATCACGGGCATAGGCGGACAAGACGGTCGCTACCTCGCGGAACTGCTGCTGCAAAAAGGGTACAGGGTGCACGGAATTATCAGGCCTGGAGGCGCATCAGCAAAAAGTATCGCTGAGCAGATAGAGCTCCCAAACTCTGCCGCAACTTTGGATTCAAACTCTCCAAGACTTCAAATTCATGCGATTGATTTGCTCGATCAACGTCAACTTAGAACATTGATCGAACAGACTCAACCCACGGAATACTATCACTTAGCAGCAATGAGTTGTGTTCCCAAAAGCTGGGAAGATCCGATTGGCTGCGCTGAAGCCAACAGTTTAACTACCGCTCATGCGTTAGAAATCATCCGCTTGATCGATCCCTCCATCCGTTTCTGCCAAGCCGGCAGCAGCGAAATGTTTGGTCGTCCTATCACTTCACCACAATCCGAATTGACGCCGTTTAGACCGAGAAATCCATATGCTTCTAGCAAGGTCATGTCTCACCATTTGACCTGTAACTATCGCGAACAGTACCGTCTCTTCGCCTGCAATACCATACTTTTTAATCACGAGTCACCACGACGTTCGCTGGACTTTGTCAGCCGCAAAATCACAAGTGCCGTAGCGAAAATCAAACTCGGAATTCAGACCGAACTCCGCATGGGTAACCTAGAAGCAGAGCGTGACTGGGGATTTGCGGGAGACTATGTCGAAGCAATGTGGCTCTCATTACAGCAGGATAAACCCGACGACTTTGTCATCGGAACAGGCATCGCTCGTAAAGTCGCGGACATGGTCCAGTTTGCTTTCGCTTGCGCTGGCCTCGACCCAGAAAAACATGTCGTTATTGATCCTGCCTTCCTCCGCCCCGAACATGGCTGCAAATTGGTCGCCGATCCCTCCAAAGCCAATCGAACACTGAACTGGAAACCCAAGATCGCATTTCAGGACATGCTCAAAATGATGGTCGCCGCAGATATTCAAAGAACCGAACAACAAACGGCCCATCCAAACAAGAAATCCCAAGATCGATTTGCTGCTTAAAGATCCAGTTGAGCTAAATCGATTTCGATCCAACCCAGGAATTTAGTTGAATGCGGAATTTTTCGAGAGCTTTAAAAGTTGCTATTGGATACTGGCCTTCGCTGGTACTCGCCACACTCTGCTCCATCGGTGTCGCTGCCATTTGGGGCGGGAACATCAGCGCCCTACTGCCTGTGATGGAAGTAACGCTCTCCGGTAAATCCTTGCAGGTCTGGAACGACGAAAATATCACTTTGGCAGATCGAAATGTCCAACAAATCAATCAGGAACTGACAAGCTTCAATCGCGATCAACTCACCGATAAGCAACAGCATCGGATCAATGAATTAGAAACAAAATTACAAGCTGAAAGCGCCGCACTGACAGCCTCCAAGTCCATCAAACCCTGGCTGGATGATTTTGCTCCCAAAGATCCCTTCAACACCGTCGTCTTAGTCATGAGCATTCTGCTTTTGACGACAGTCATCAAAAGCGGTTTAGTGGTAGCCAATGAATGGCTGGTCGCTCGAGTATCCAACAACATATCGCGCGATATTCGGTTGCAGATATTCGATCGCGCATTAGATCTCGATAAAGCTTCGTTTCAAAAAACAGGAACTAGTGGTTTCGCGGCCCAGATCATTTTTACAGCCGATACACTTGCCCGTGGCTTAGCAAACTTTTTGGGTGGAGCGATCCGTGAACCACTACGAATCGTCGCATGCTTGGTAGGTGCTGGCATGATCTGCTGGAGACTGCTGCTCCTTTCCATGGTCATCGCCCCCTTGGCAGGTTTTTTCATCTACTGGATCGGCCGAAAACTTCGGAAAGTTTCGTCGCGAATTTTGTCTAAATCTGCCGGCCTTCACGATGTCATGCTTGAAGCCTTGGGCAACCTACAAACAGTCCAAGCCTACACACGCGAAGATGATGAACGACTGCGCTTCCGTACAACAGCCAATGAAATGAACCATCACTCCATGCGTGTCGTTTTCTACACGACACTTTCCAAACCGGTCATCGAGATCTTCGGCCTCGGCATGATAACGATCACTATGCTCGGAGGTGCCTACCTCATCCTCAATCGAGAAACCCATATCCTCGGAATTCCGATTTGCGACCGACCACTCACAGCTCCAGCGATGCTCATCTTCTTCGGACTACTGGTAGGCGCAAGCGATCCATTACGCAAAATGGGCGCTGTTCTACAATCGATCAATGCTGGCATGATCGCCGCAGACAACCTGTATCCTTTGCTCGATGCACCGAGCCAAGTCAAAGATCCTGAGTCACCCCAAACTTGCAATAAACCCCACCAAGCCTTGCGTGTTAATAATGTCCACTTTGGCTACCATGCTGACCGCGAGATCCTCCGCAATGTATCGCTCGAGATCCCGTTTGGCCAAACCGTATGCATCGTTGGCGCCAATGGAACCGGCAAGTCGACGATCATTCAGCTTGTCTGCCGCTTTTATGATCCTCAGTCGGGTTCATTACACTTGGATCAGGTGGACCTGCGCGATATGTCTCTCAAAGACCTCCGTACTCGCATCGCTCTGGTCACCCAAAGCACGGAACTTTTCAACCGAACCGTTATGGAAAATATTCTCTACGGTAATCCAGATGCGACGGAAGAAGATGCGATCGAAGCTGCTGTGATGGCCCACGCAGATGAATTTATTCGCAACCAACTTAAAGATGGCTACAACACAGTTGTAGGTACCGGAGGACAATTCCTCAGCGGTGGCCAGCGGCAACGCATCGCGTTAGCTCGCGCTTTGGTTCGAAAACCAGAAATCCTGATCCTCGATGAATCGACAAGTCAAATCGATATGACCAGTGAATTGCTGATCCGAGAAAGCCTCGGAAAACTTCGCGGCCGACAAACCATCTTGATCATTACCCACCGTGAAGCGCTGCTAGAGTTAGCCGATCAGATTTACGAAATGCAGGATGGGCAACTGGTTCCCACGCCAAGCTATTACCAAAGAGCTGCGTAACTCAGAGCCCCAAAAAAGATCCTCGCTTCGGACAAACAGGAGAAGTCGGAGTCTTTTTAGGCCTGGAAATTAAAACGCCTCGCTGGCCATGGCCACGCTTGGCCTATCCGTTCGAACCGCGGCCTACTCGACCTAAGAGGCATTTTAAATGCAAATCGGCCACCGCCGCTCGAGCTCGCCAACCGGCCCCTTTAGCAGCCGCGATGAGCCCCTCGAGAATCTCACGGTACGCAGGCAATTCGTGCGAACCAACGTCCCATCCAGCTCGGTAGTACGATTCGTACGCGGCAGCTGGTTCTCCAGCTTTCAATTCCGCATCACCCTTTCGCATCCAGTAACAGCGAATCTCGCTGCGTCCCTCCCTCAGCGGACTGAACCATAACAACTTTAAGTAATCATTCTGTTTGATCGATTCGGGGAGTCGATCGTAATGATGATACAACCTAGCGGCACTAAACTTTCTAAAACGCTCATCGTACCAGTGCGTGCGAACCGTGATCGATTGATCGGAGAATACCGAAGCAAAACAGCCTCGGAAATAACAATCGATCGCTTCCTCCAATCGTCCCGATCGCTCTAAACTCCATCCTAAAATATCAAAAGCCCAGCCTAAATCCGCTCTTACACTAACTAGTCTTCTAGCTAATTCAGCCGCTTTATCCCAATCCTGGTAACGTGACAAATCGCTTTCAAGCGACAGCAATTCACACAACTCTTGTCGGCGCGCTTGCGGAACCTCGTTGGCATCAAAAATCCAACGCACCATATCAGGCTCCCAGTTAATCTGGAATCGTCGCGCGATGCCAGGTTCAGCCTTAGCCCGCAGTGGCCAATCGATCGCAGCGATCATCTGCTCAAAAATCACCGCGGGACTACTCGCCAAAAAAGCACCCAGTGCTCGCTCAATCTCCGAATGCCCGCTCGGTGAATCGTTGCCTTGAAAAGCCTGCGTTTGCGTCGACTTGGAATCCAGCGGTCGCACAATCGCTGACGGTTCGACGCCCGCCACTCCCAAGCCCAACTGCCCACAAGCCCATTGCCACAAAGTCGATTCCGTCTTGCCTCTTCCAGAAACCAAGTTACTGGCGTATGCCGCCGAAGGACTCGAGACTCGAGTGCAATCCAAAGCGATCGCTTCGCTCATCCGCTTACCAAAAGGCAGCCAGTCACCACCTCCGTGATACCAATGCAAAACTTCCGATAGTCGATTATCGCTACCCACTCTCCAGCAAAGCCAATCGCCATATCGATTGCTGATCATCGGAATCGTATCGGGCAACATAAATCCAGCCCAAATACAGTCCGGAGCTTCTGCGAGCAACTCTTCAGGAGGGAGCGGATTCTGAAATTCACCGCCATGCGCAGGATGCCACCACCCACCATCGAACCAAGCGATGCTCTCGGGATCGAGCGCTAAGCTGAATCGCTCTCCGACACGATCCGACCAACGCTCTGTCATTAATCCAATTCCACGACGGTTGCTGGTCAACATGAAAAAGCCGCTAAATATCGATGCCTGAAGTGATAAAGATTCAGCTCAGCCACACTCGACGATCGGGCCAACTGAATTAACTTCCTGAACCGTAGCATGCCCCAGACGAGACAATTGGGGGAAGATATCGCCACAGTCCGCTTCATCCTTCTCAGCGTGATAGTGGTAACGATTATAATGCCTGTCGCTGCTTGGCAACTGTGGTCGCTTCGATTTTTAGTCAGATTCCAGGTCGTTTCGTCGCCGCGACAGCTTAGTTGCTATTCGTCTCTGCGACAGCAACTCTCTAGCCACTCCCACCAAAACGCCCCGCTTGCGACCGCTTCACTTGTTAGAAACTACTCCTTAAACCGCTCGCACAGGTCACCTCGACTATCGAACTCCAGAGACGCGGGCTCACAGAGCACTTGTAAGTCAGGCCGCGCTTTTGCCTCGGCATAGTAATCCTCGCTGCACTCGACCTCATTGAGTCGCAAGGTATCAGGAATCCATTGCACGGTAACCTCCGGTGCAGGCGTCAACCCGGCCATCCCCACCGCAGCGGCAATCGCGTCGCGATCGTTGTTGAAAGCGATAGGTACCATTGCCGCAGTCACATGACCGGCCGTCAAGCAGTTGATCTTGGTCGTTTCCAAATCCATCCCATCGATCACCCTCTGGTGACAAAGCTCCGACATACCTATGCCAGTCGCGTTGCCATGCGTTGCCTCCGTAAGTCCGCGAACATAGATGTTATGGATTCGAGGCGTTTCATCGCCCGTGGCCGCATGGTCGTTGAACTTTCGCCCAACCACATTGGTATCCATTCCCGATCCACTAATGTCCTTGCCAATACGATCTACGATCAATACTTCGCAATCCGCAAATGGAAGCTTGGGAAGCCAAGTCCGCACTCGTTTCAGTAATTCGGCCTCTTCGATTTCGATTCGATCCGGAGAACAAGCTACGATATCGGCCGTCTGCTCATCGCCGTTTTCTAAAATCCCCAGACCACCCACGATGCGGCAGCGCGACACGACTTCACGAGCGACCGCTCGAACAATTTGATCGAAGGAATACTTCATGATCGCACGATGATAAACTTCCGCGCCATGCGTCTTCCCTAATCCGATCAACATCATCTTCATCAAACCACTCTCAATACTCCCAGCAAATCTCGTATGCGGCTTGACTCGATTGACGACCAAAACGTGATCTGCTTGATAAGCATGGCGATCGAAATGAACGGGAAATCCCTCGGACGCCTGGCAAACAATGACCGTCTCCATCGAAGACCGAATTTCACAACCCAATGATTGCTCGGTCATCCCAAGCCGTCCCAACAACGCTTTCTGCCCCTCCGCCGTTGCCCCACCATGACTCCCCATCGCCGGCACCACATAGGGAACAGCTCCTGCTGCTCGCAAAGTATCGACCGCTGCTCGAATGATAACAGCGATGTTCGCAATGCCGCGGCTACCCGCCGTTATGGCCACAGATTCCCCTGGAGCAATTCGCGCCAAGATTCCCCGACTATGCAACTGCTCGGCAACGCGACTTGGAATGTCCTGAACCACCGGAGCAGGAAAACGCTGGCGTACACGAAAAAATCGAGGCAGTGAACTCATACAAAAATCCTGGGTAAACCCAAAGAACGAGGAATTCTTTCAGCGTTCATGAAAACGAAAATCGAAAGCGAGCCGCTAATATAGCACGGGGTACGCGTGATTTTTTGATCACACGAAAGAGGGGATGATAAAAAGTTTTGAAATATTTCCAAGATCGATTTCCACCAGACGAATAGCTTCCTGTCATCAGCATCCTGAAGGAAGCAAGGGATGCACTAGGGTTGAGCTTGCAGTCGGCACGAAGCCCAGCGAGCAAGAAAAAACAGTGCGGGATGGGACATCCGGACCGAAAACAAGGGGATCGAAAATGTTGAAGAAAATGATTTTGGGTACTGTGATCGCTGGTGGTGCTGGCGCCCTGGTTCTCGGGACTCCACTAGCCTATTACGCTCGAACAGCTTACAGCAGCGTTCGCGACACCGTTAAGGAAAGCGTGCCAATTGAGATCGAAATCAAACGGGCCCGCCAGATGATCAATGAACTGAAGCCAGAAATCGCGTCGAACTTGCGAGTGATCGCTCAGCAAGAAGTAGAAGTGGCACGCTTAACCAGCGAAGTCGATACCAAACACACTCAGTTGACTGCAGCTAAAGAAAAAATCCTGCGGCTGAAAAATGATCTAAGCGGCGACGCTGAGAAGCTGGTCTACGCTGGACGCCACTACACCTCAGCGGAAGTCAAGCAAGACCTGAACCATCGCTTTGAGCAATTCAAGACTCAGGAGGCAACCACCGATAAATTGGAAAAAATCCTTTCGGCACGCCGCCGCAACCTCGAAGCTGCTCGAGCTAAACTCAATGAGATGCTGGCTGCCAAGAAACAACTCGAAATAGAAGTCGAAGACCTGCAAGCACGTTACACCATGGTCGAAGTTGCTCAAACAGGCAGCAAATTCCACCTCGATGACAGTAACCTGAGCCAGACTCGTCAAGTTCTCGAGGAAATTCGCACACGGATCGACGTAGCAGAAAAACTGGTTGCCAGCGAAGGTGCCTTGGAAGGTACTATTCCACTGGACGAAGAAGCTCCTGCTGACCTTACCGATCAGATCTCCGACTACTTCGGCGAAGGTCGCGATGAAGTTGAATCCTTGGTCTCTTCAAAGTAATTGCTGCTATCGTCAGAACTGGCACAGTCTCAAACAGAGTGACTTGCTTAGATTACTGGGCCAACACAGCAAAACCGCTTCAAAGTCGGTCGCGGTGTTGGCCCACTTTCTTGCGTAACCTAAAATTGATCTGGTTGAAACGTAGTTGTAGCAGACGGGAAGAACTGAAGATCGATGCGTCAGTCAGACTCGCGTTTGTTTAAAAACTCGCGGATTAACGTATCGTCTCAGCACTGCTCCGTCAGCGATTTCCCTTCTCCTCTTATTTTTCAAAGGCGATGTAAGCGATGCGACCCTGGCTTGCCAACACAACGCCGATTGAGAATCGACCCGGTGATCCGCCCCAGCCACCTGTTAAGGCTCCCACTACCCCATCTCTCGACCAGAAGCAGTTTCCGCAATACCTGTGGATCGATGGCGTTGGCGGATATCGCCTTCTAGCTAACGAAGAAGTCATCATCGGACAAGCGACGCCAAACGATTCCGCCCATTTAATGATCCTTGGTGACCTGAGTCGCCGAGCTCTAGCGATACGGCGATCGGGCACAGATTATCTCATTCAGCCATGGCAAGATATTCGTCTGTCAGGCACGACCATCGATCGCCCGACGATGCTCAGTGACGCTTCCGAAATCTTCATCGGCCCTAGAATTGTTCTCAACTTCAAAAAGCCTAATCCTTGGAGTTGCTCAGCGATTCTGCAAATGGCTTCACACCATCGCTGGCAGCCCTTCGTCGATGGAGCGATCTTGTTCGCAGACAGTTGCGTCCTCGGACCACAGGCCGGGAGTCATATCGTATGTCCCTTTTGGAAACAGGAATTAATACTGTTTCGCGACGGACAGAAACTTTTTTGTCGCAGTCATCAGCCCCTATTGGTCAACCAGGAATTTCGCAAAGGTGAATTTGAGCTGGTCAGCGGAGACCGCGTTCGAGACATGGATCTTTCATTTGGAATTGAATGAGGCATCCCATGAAAGGTCTGCGCCAAGATCCAAACAGTCCTTACTACCGAGGTATTAACGTGCTTTTAGCGCCCCGACCTAATGGATTCTGGGCCGAAGGAAAGGCAGAAAGCATTTCGCCCAATCGTTTTATCCCTAAAATTGTATTGCTGAAACAACTATGGCTCTGCTTACCCCAAAACTACCTCCGGAATCACCGCATCATGTCTTACCGACGGGAAATCCTAAGTTCTTCAAGCCGGGGGGAGCCATGAAATTTACATACAGCAACGGCGACACACCCTTAGCAGGCTACACCGTCAAACGTGGTGTCGGCGTAGGCGGCTTCGGCGAAGTCTATTTCGCTATTAACGAAGCAGGCAAAGAAGTCGCTCTTAAAAGTATTAAACGCAACCTCGATATCGAAATCCGAGGTGTGCGCCAATGCCTTAACTTGAAACACCCCAATCTGATCGCCCTTTACGATATTCGTATGGACGAAGAAGGGCAGGGGTGGATCGTTATGGAGTATGTTCAAGGTATAGGCCTGCGCGAAGCCATCGATCGCACTCCCAACGGCATGACCGAGGAAGAAACGCTGCGCTGGTTCGGACAACTTGCCGCCGGCGTAACTCACTTGCACGACAATGGAATCGTCCATCGCGATCTAAAGCCAGCTAACATCATCGAAGATCAAGGCATCGTAAAAATTGGTGACTACGGTCTTTCGAAATTTATCTCCGTCAGTCGCCGTGGTGGACAAACCGAAAGCGTCGGTACGCTTCACTACATGGCACCAGAAATCGGTAAAGGTGAATACGGGAAAGAGATCGACATCTATGCGTTGGGTATCATTCTCTATGAGATGCTGACCGGTGATGTTCCGTTTGATGGCGAAAGCAGCCAAGAAATCATCATGAAACATCTCACCACCGATCCCAATTTGGATCGAGTTTCCAGCCCGTTCAAAGAAGTGATCTACAAGGCACTTCAGAAAAATCCTGCTGCTAGATTTCACGACGTACGTGAAATGCTTCTCCCGTTGGGACTCGCGATCGACTCCAAAGGCATGATTGCCTCGGCGGCAAATCCTCAAGTCAAGCCTGCAAGCAAGGCAAGGCAAGAGAGGACATACCAAGTTGAAGAGCTTCAACCCATACCATTCGCTTCGAAAACCAAATCCACTCAGGCAGTTCCACAGCCAAAACCACACGCTTCACCTTTTCCCCTAGCTACACCTACAGCACAAAACGAATTGGATTACCAAGAGCCCGTCGCTAGAAAAGTGCAGCACGCGGTGAGAGGTATTCAAGCCTGGTGGGCCAGTCTTCCCAATAACGGTATACGAACGATCCTAGTTATCGTCGGTGTTATTCTCTTTGTTTCCTACGGGATACCGTTAATTCCTGTCGCGGCCTCTATATTTATTTTCTACAGCATCTATTTCTGTATCTGGTGGTTGGTAAAGCTTTCAACACCCAACACCATGCATCGCTCGACACAGCCAAATGGATCCGCTTCTCGCCCACTCCCCATGGCCACCGTCGCACAGCAAGGGACGCAACCCCCAGTGCTTTATCCCGTCGCCAATCGTCCGCATCAACCGCCACAACAAGTGATGTGGACAGCACCTAATGCCAATCCTGTGGTAGCGCCTATTCCGCGAGCCCAACCCAAGTTAACGCCGAAACAATTGCGTGAAAACCATCAACTCACAATCGCTGCATTTCCCCTGCGAACTAGACTGCAAAGTCTTACCGGAAGCTGGCTCACTGCAGCAACGACAATCATCGCCTCTTCTCTAGTGACGGCTGTCATCGTGCTGAAATCAACAAGTGTTACCACCGATATGATGGCCGGAGTTATCTGGAGTGGCCTCGTTTCCATGATCGCCACTTGGTCGATCCTCACGGTGACTAAGTTCTGGGAAACCTCCGATGGCAACGGCTTTGTTCGACGCCTAGTTCTGCTGAGCGCGGGAGCGGCCGTAGGCCTCCCCGCGATCCTACTGAGTCAATACTTGCTTGTCCCCTGGGAGAGAATCGCCGCAATCTCGGATCTAAACGGCTTCGGACTCAGCGAATATCAAAACTTTTATACTGAAAGCCAGCTCCCTTTACTGACAGCAACCTGCGTTCACTTCGCACTCGTCTTTGCTCTGTGCCGTTGGTGGAAACAAGCCGATCCGCTGCGCACTAAACGGATCAGTTTTTTTGCTATCTCCGCAGCTGTGGTCGCTGAGTTGATTGCCCATCTTCTGATTCCCGTTCCACAGCCCTGGGGCATACTGGTCGCCGCAATGACAAGTCTCGCTGTGCAATATGCTGCTCCTCGCTATGTCGCCGAAAAGGATCCGTCAAATCTCGCTACTGCGATTAGAGCGTAGTCGCGAAAGACTCTAGCTGCCAAAGAAACAAAAAGTAATCGAACTACTGCTCCATGCAGACGACAAAATCAGGATCAAGAAAAATGAACTCCCTTCAGCCTCGAAAAATCATGCGACGTCGATTCGCCGTAGTACGTAGCGTGCTAGAAAGTTTTACGATTATCGCTCTGGCTACTTTTGTCACAGCAGCGACGATCTCCATAACGAAAGCCGAAGAGCAACAATCATCCGAGGCATCCTCCTCGAAGGATTCTCAATCAAACTCGTTACCAAACTCTATAGCCAAACCCAAACTGAAAACTCCAGCGAACGGAACAAACGGCATGAGTACTTCTAGTATGGAGTACGAACCGATGTACCCAGCGGATAAACCTGATTGGATCTTCAAGGATCCCTATTGGAACAACGATGAAAATGATGAAGATGAATCTGCCTTTATCTTTCATGTCAGTGGTGACTTGGAAGTATCGGAAGAGGCCTGTAAGGATCGTCGCTTTGAAGGATCGATTGATGCCGTTTGCAGTGATTTAGATAAATACGTTTTCAAACGAGATCCTCCCTGTAAGCAAATTCCAGAAATCGTTGAAGATCTTCGCGACATTCTCGAAAACACAGAGTGGCGTGGCCATGGTATTCGTGAACGTGGCAATGAAAGGTTTGAGACCGAAGGAACCGTTTTAGAAGTCAACACAGCCGAGGGGAAACGGTATCAATTGTGGAGAAAAATAGAGATTTCTAAAGGCTACCTGACAAAGTGGCAGTTCTTTCACAATCGAGCTTACCACCCAGAGCGATTCCGAGTCGTTGGAGTTGGCTTGCTTTCGGTACTAGGCCTCTTAGGACTTACTCATGTAGGCGTGAGAACGCTTGGTCGAAGAAAAACAGGTAATGACGAATTCCTAACATCGACCTATCGATGATATTAGCGAACATATTAATTGGAACGCTAACCATCCCCCGCTCTTTACATTAGAATGAGTCTTCGATGTCGACTTCTCCCTTCAACCCGTAAGACCTTTTCCACGAATGATCTAGCGGGCGGATTGCTTTATGTCATCAGAAATACCTTCAGCCGATCAATTACTTATCCAACGAGTTCGGCAAAACGATAAGAACGCTTGGTCAGAACTGATCGAACGCTATGAAGGCCGTCTCCTCGCATTCGTTGAAAGCCGAGTCACCGATCGCTCGACGGCTGAAGATATTGTCCAAGAAACTTTTATCGGGCTGCTCAATAGCCTTCCCAATTACGATGGACAACGTCCACTGGAAGGCTATCTCTTCGCGATCTGTGCTTTTAAATTGACCGACCATCTCAGACGCAATGGCCGACGACCAACAATCAACTTAAACACCACCAACACCGATCAAGGTTGGTCTCAATTCGCTGGTCGACTCCCTGGTGCCAGCTCGATAGCCCGCAGCCACGAACGACGGCACTTAGAAGAACAAGCAATCACTCAGGCTCTTCAAGAACAAGTTCAACGCTGGAAAGAAGGTGAGGACTGGACCAAACTGAAATGCCTGGAGTTGATTTTTGTCGCTGGAGCAACGAATAAGAAAGCCTCTGAAATCCTAGGAATCACTGAACAACAAGTTGCTAATTTCAAAGCGGACTTCATCGCTCGAACGAAAGCAAAAATTGTTCGTCAAAATCTCGATAGCGAAGTGTTTCCCGAATTGCATTCTCCAGAGTGAGTCGCTCAGCTCGTCTATGTTTCTCATAGAGCTTTGCTTCTAAATGAGCCTCGATCACGACAAAATATTGATTCGCCGTAATCGCTGGGATGCCTACATGGCGCCACTTCTGTTAGCCGCAATCGCGATCGGACTGATCAGAGCGTTTCAGACACAACAGTGGCAATTTGTATTGATACCCATCACTATCTTGCCCCTATGGCTCATGCTTCGGCTGACAACTCCGCCAGAAGGAATGCGAGTCAAAACAATTCGCTCGACTCCTGGTGCGCGCTTGCTGCTTTGCTTGATGACAGCCACTTTGTTAATGTTGGCCCTCGCCGTGGCAATCGACGTTTATTTCTTAGGCCAACCATTTCCAGCCCCACTGCAAGCCTATCAGGCTATCCTCTTCGCTCCCCCCTTGCTCACTTTAGTTGTAGCTGTTTTCTGGATGAATCGAATCCAACGGATTCATAGAACCACTCCCCTACCAATCGACAGCGAATCTAACGGAAAGCAATCATCAAGCAAAAAGAATTCTCTGCGAGAGAGGCAGAATTCAAAGCTTTGAGAAATCTGTAGCAACTGTCACAGAAAAACAGTTGCTTTAGCAACAAGGAGAGCCGTTGCTGCAATCCATATTCGCTTGTGGCTCAGAAGGAGATTTCCAAGGGGTTCCGCAAAAGTATCAGCGCATGCTCTAGTCGTGGAAGAGTTTGGCTCGCTTTACATCGAAGCAACTCAAAATGGCTCAGCCAAAAGGACTCTCGGTAGAGATACACTCGAGCCACGACCGCCGTCCTCCACGTGGAGCGTTCATGTTGCGAAAGTCTAATTCCGCAACATGTAGCGTTTCCACGTGGCTTGCTTCTTTATGTTTAGCGACCGATCGTTGGAGGGTTGTCAACCAAGAAATCTCGAGGGCCGCGAACCGTGTAATATGGATAAGCAACCGTTGCTCCCTGAGGACCGCCAGGAGCAGCTTGAGCATGATGAGGATAGCGGCTGTGGTCGATATGATTTCCATAATCGGTTCCACCACGCTGCCAACCTAGCGTGCAAGGGCGGCAACCCATCGGAGTATTGCAACCGTTGCAATCACGGCGGAGGTTATGGAGACATCCAGTCGATGCCAACACAGAGAATACGGCGATAGCCAGCAAACAGCGTTTCATAATCTTTGATCCCTTCCACGAACCCACCGCGTTAACGAACTACAAAATGTGAATCGGCGCGGGAATACGCTTAGGATTGATAAAATCGTTGTTTTCGTTGGTAGAAAATTGAGCATTGCAAAAACCTTTTTCCTGACCGAAACAAAATCCCCAAGCTACCTAAACCACCAAAGCCAATTCCAGGTGCCAAAAACTACCCAAATTTGCTTGTCTCCCGAGTTCACGTTAGCATTTCTTGTATGAAGAGCGGCAATGACTCCTAATTCCCAGGGTATTAATCCCCCTCCTTCCACTCAGCCTTTCCCCGATGGACTTTTCAACCGGTTTTCCTCGACGTCATTTTCTGCGAAGTCTCGGCGGAGGCTTTGGTGCACTCGCCCTGGAGGGATTACGTCAAACCAGTTGCGCCTCGGAAAAAACAAACAATGGACACTCAAAGCAGCAGTCGATTGATCCGCTGAAGCCTTTCGAACCGCGCGATCCTGACTTTCGAGCTCGAGCGAAGTCAGTCATTTTTTTGTTTTTGGTGGGTGGGCCATCTCAGATCGATACCTTCGACTACAAGCCCGTTTTGCAAAAACTCGATGGGCAACCGGTACCGGAGTCGCTTAGAAAGCAAGTCGAACAGACACGTCATGCAAACGTCTTTCACGGTTGCGAAAATAAATTGATGGGAAGTCCCTATCGCTGGCATCGTGCAGGCCAGTCGGGACGATGGGTCAGCGAATTGTTTCCTCATCTATCGCAACATATCGACGATCTCTGTTTCATTCACTCTTTGCAAGCAGACTCTAATAATCATGCTCCGGCAAGCTATCAGCTACACACCGGCGATATACGCGGCGGTAAAGCGAGTCTTGGATCTTGGCTCACTTACGGCTTAGGTTCGGAAAACCAAGACCTGCCTGGCTACGTCTTGCTCTATGATGCTGGCCCCTTAGGTGGAATCGCCAATTACAGTAACGGTTTTCTTCCCCCCGCCTTTCAGCCGACCCGATTACGAGACCGAGGTGCGACGGTCTTGGATCTGCTACCACAAACTAACTTCGCCGATGGTCAAAAGGAGTCGATCGATCTAATTGGTCAACTCAATCGAGAACATCGTCAACGCCTCGGTGAGTTTGGGGAATTGGATGCTCGCATCGCTTCGTATGAGCTCGCCTATCGAATGCAATCCGCTGGTTTGGAAGTCGGGCAATTGGAACAGGAATCCCAAGCGACACATCAGCTCTATGCACTGGATGCAACCGAAGAGAGAACCAAAAGCTTCGGCCGAAAGTGTTTGCTCGCGCGCAGGCTCGTGGAACGCGGCGTTCGCTTTGTTCAGCTCTACGATATGCCTGACAAAGATGGCTGGGATGCTCATGGAAAGTTAAGTGAGAATCATACTCCGCGGGCCAAATGGACCGACCAACCGATCGCTGGACTTCTAACCGATCTCAAGCAACGTGGCCTGCTCGATTCAACGCTCGTGATTTGCGCTAGCGAATTCGGTCGCACGCCGATGATGCAGGGCGATCATGGTCGACAGCATAATGCGGCAGGCTTCACGATCTGGTTACTTGGTGGTGGCATCAAACCGGGAACCACCATTGGCGCGACAGATGAGATCGGTCTCATGGCCATAGAACGGCCACTACAGTTTCGAGATTTGCATGCCACAATCCTCTCGGCACTAGGGCTCGACTACGAAAACCTCTATTTCGAAATCCAAGGGCGACAAGAACGACTCACAGGAGTAGCAGGGACAGCAAAACCTATTTGGGACATTCTTTCATAATCTACACCTCAATACTTTGAAACACCGCCCCCACCATGAAAACCAATCTCAGTTTAAACTCGCAAACTCCATACCGTCGGTGCGGTACGAAGTTCATTGTTTACTTACTGACTTGGTTATCGATCTCGCTCTTTTTTTCAAACCGTAGCTACTCACAAGAAACTTCTACAGCGATCGCTCGAGGGGGTGAGCTCGAAGAACTTAGCCCGATTCAATTAGCGGATCGAGCTGCAATGATTCTGAAATCGCAATGCCTCAGCTGTCACGGTCCTGATAAAGCTGAAGGGGAACTGCGTATCGATTCGCGCGACGCACTGATTCAAGGTGGCTCGCTCGGCACAACGATCGATCCATCCAACCCTGAGCAGTCGCTTCTTCTGCAGGTGATCGAAGGGAAACTTGCCGGACTTGAAATGCCGCCGAAAAATCCACTTTCTCAGTCCGAAATTCAGTTGATCCGAGATTGGATCATCGGTGGTGCAGTCTGGTCGTATGAAACATGGAACTCTTCTACCTCACCGACCGCAGAGGGCTTGCCAAACTCACCGCAAGGAGATGCTTGGAGCGATCCACGGAATCCCGTCAGAAAACGATGGAACGGAGAACGCCTTCATCTCTGGTCTCTCGGAAAAATTGTTGCTCCCTCCGTACCTTCCCCTTCGTCCACCCCGTCGCATACTAATACTCAACAAGAAAACGATTCCGCAACCTTAGATTCCAAGTCACTGAAGTTATCAACCTCGGTTTCGCAATCGTCGCCTCCACTTAATGCCATCGACCTATTCGTTAAACAGTATCGAATCGAAAAACATCTCCCTGAACCTGAACCCGCCGATACAAGATTACTCATTCGAAGACTATATTTTGATCTGTGCGGATTACCTCCAACCAAAAACGAGATGGATCACTGGCTCAATATCAGTAGCGAATCCAACTATGAACAACTCGTCGATCGTCTAATTTCTTCTCCAAGATATGGTGAACACATTGGGCGAATGTGGCTTGACGTTGTGCGATACAGTGACAGCAATGGCTTTGATTGGGACGAGTATCGTCCCAAGGCTTGGAAGTATCGCGATTATGTGATCGAATCCTTTAATCAAGACCAGCGTTTCGACCGTTTCATCATCGAGCAACTGGCTGGCGACGAACTTCTCGATGGTGAACCCCGCACCGAAGATGATCTTCGCCTTCTGATTGCAACTGGATTCTTGCGACTCGGTCCGCAGGATAACGCAGCAGCACTTTTTAATGAGCAAGATCGCAGCCGCGCTGAGTTTTTATCAGATATTACAGAAACCACAGGATCTGCTTTTCTCGGCATGACTCTATCCTGCTGCCGATGCCATGATCACAAGACGGATCCGCTACTTCAAACCGACTACTTTCGAATGAGAGCTTTCTTCGCTGGCGTACAGCACGGTGACGATCGCCCCCTTGAGATTCTAGAACACAAAGAAGAAATCGATCGCTGGAACGAGGATCTGGATCGCAAGTTATCTACATTGCAGCAGCAATTGAAAGAACTGGAACCAAAGGCCGAAACCGGTACGAATCCAAAGGGAGAAAACGATTCCTCAAAAGCGAAGGCCGAGATGATTTCCGGCGAAATCAAATCGCTCGAGGCACTAAAGAAACAACACGAATTCGGACTCATTATCTCGGAGAAACGCGATTCGCTTCCCGCCACTTTTGTTTTTTATCAAGGGGATCACCGCTCTCCTCGTGAAGAAGTTTCACCTGGTATCCCAGCAGTACTCGACCCTAATGAGATGACCGTCCCAGAACATCAGAAGTCAAGCAGCGGAAGACGTACAGCGCTCGCTCAGTGGATTGCTTCGTCGCAAAACCCTTTGACCGCACGTGTCATCGTCAACCGACTCTGGCAAATTCACTTTGGCGAAGCCCTAGTAAGTACTCCTAATGATTTCGGCTTGTCAGGACAAAGGCCGCAGCATCCGCAATTACTCGATTGGCTTGCCGCTGAATTCATTCGATCCGACTGGTCGATCAAGCATGTTCAGCGACTTATTGTCACCAGTCGTACCTACCGGGAAAAACTAACCGCTCAATCTTGGCCGCGCACCATACGACGACTTTCAGCCGAGCAACTACGGGATGCCATGCTTTCCGCGTCTGGGTTACTGCAGCTTAGGGCAGGGGGGCCGCCCATCTGGCCTCCGGTACCCGCCGAAGTTCTAACGGCCAATCCTGCCACACTAGATGACAATGAAACTAAAACAAAAGGCTGGTATCCGTCGCCAGAAAATCAACAAACTGTTCGGTCGATTTATTTGATTCAGAAAAGAACCGTTCGCATTCCCTTTATGGACACATTCGACTTACCCGACAATACGGTTTCGTGTGGTTGCCGCGGTGTAAGTATTGTGGCGCCCCAAGCCCTCACTATGCTAAACGGTGATTGGTCGTTGCAGGCGGCTCATGCGTTAGCAGAGAAAGTCCAATCGATGCATTCAGCCCCTGAAACACAAGTCATTGGGTTGTACAACGAAGTCTTTCATCGATCGCCAACTCCCTCGGAACAAATTTCGTGTCTCGATTTCTTGTCGAGACGATCTCTGGTAGAACTTAGTCGAGTGCTTCTGAACACCAATGAATTCGGCTTCATCGAATAACCTCTAGGACTCAAGTCATGCGAGGAACGGGCCAAAGTCCCTTTGCACCGGTTGCAGAAAAACGATCTGTTCAATTCAGTACCCGTTTTTTGTTGCTGATCATGGTCGTCTTTGCGATTTTCGCCGCCGGGCTTGCCTACGCCACCCGAATCCCGGTCATTTCCGATGAATTTAATAGTTGGTTAGGACGGGTTTCCAAAACCGAGACACCCGCAAACAGCCGTACTGCTCAGGTTCTTTTCGTCTTTTTTGTCTATGCGGCGCCGCTCTTGATGGCTATGGCAGTTTGGTCGTTGAGCTATCTCCTTAGTCGTTTTCAACCGCTACGAGAAGAAGAGGATGACGAATAAAACCCCTCCTTCGAGACCGCCCTCAAGACAGGTAGCGCATTGCTGAGTACAATAGAGATCCAGTACTCGTTTAATTCATAGATGTTGGTTGTATGAATCAGGTTCTGGCGATTCGCTGAGCCATTGCATGAACCTCGCCCAACATCGTCGTCAAACTCCGTTTAAAAACAACCTGCGACTCTCCCACAGCAGTCGCGTTAGAGAACGTTTTTATGGATCCATTCCAGCGCTATCTCGGGCTTCAACCAGTCGCCTCCAGCAATAACCTTTATCGAGTTATCGGTGTTGATGAAGGTGAGAAAGACCCTGAGAAAATAAAACTCGCAATCCAAAAGACTGGCTTGAAACTCAAACAGGCGGACCGCGCTGCAGACCCCGAAGGCTGGAAGATTGTCGTTGAAGAACTAAAAAGAGCTCAACAAATTCTGCTCAACGAAGAACTGAATTTAAAATATCTAAAAGAACTGAGACGCAAGTCGAGTAACCATCCGGTCTCTTCAAACCTTGAGGCCCACTCAAACCTTGAGAATGGTGTGTCGCTTGGAGATCTTACCCCTTGGTTGCCAACGGGGGATCCTAATTCGGGTCTCGACGTCAGTCAGTTAATGGCAACACAGGTAGGCGTGATGACCGCTCCATGGTTCGCACCAGCCGAAGCCCGAATGCAATCGCTCCGCAACGAATTAAGTAACGCTGTCTCGACGTCGGTTAGCCACGCAGAACTTCCTTCCTCATTTCAATCGAGCCGTGCTCCAGCACGCAAGCCGTTCGTGAGAAAGAAGAGCGCTCTCGAGCGCGCGATGCCCATGCTGCTTCTCTTCGGTGGCGCCTTGGGACTCTTGGGAGTGGGCGGCGGCATGCTGTACATGTCGCAGATGAAAAAGGAACAACTTGCGCAACTTGAAAAAGAGAATCAGCAGAATCCAGATGGCGCTCAGGTTAACAAAGGCAATGGGGCCTCAGACCCAGTCATGGGAAATCTAGCACCGCCCAGAAATGGCGAAAAGCGTAAGAAGGTAAACCCTAAAGAAAGCGGACTTCCCGGTGTCAATGAAGATGGAACCAAGCTAGAGAATCCAGTGCTCCCTGAGATTCCGACGCCACCCAAGAATGAAATGGCACAACCGGAAATGAAACCGGAGCCTGCCCCAGTAGCGCCAGACAATCCTACTCCCAACCCAACTCCTCCAACACCTGATCCAACCACGCCTACGACTCCAGAAAATCCGCAACCAGAAACGCCAGCACCCGATGGGAATATGAGCGATATGGTTAAGGATGGAGACAAAAAGCCGGAGATGAACGAACCAACTGAGCCAACCGAAAAGGAACCTACCGCTCAGGAATGGAAAGATTACAGCGAAGCGATGAACCTCGCTCGTAAATCATTGCAAACTCGCGCTTTTCCCAAATTCGAAACAAGCATAGAAAAAGCTTCACCATTGGCTATTACCGCCAATCAAAAGAAACAGTGGCAACGTTTACAAATTTTCGGACAGGCAGTTAAGCAATATCAAGAAGCCTTACTTTCATCCATTGCCGCGCGAACCGCTGGTGAAAATATCACGGTCAAGAATACTACGGTCGCCTGGATCGAAGGAAGCGGAGATAAGTTTAAGGTGCGAGTCGCTGGAAGCAGTAAGACTTATGCACTTCAAACAGCACCCTTAGGACTCACCAATGCCTTGGTCGATCTTGTTCTTGCCCCAGACCAACCTTCAACGCAACTTGCAAAAGCTTCCGTCGCGATGCTTAGCGCGAAGACGGCAGATGAAACTGCTGTCACAACTTGGATTGATGCTGCCGTTGCCGCGGGCCTAATCGATGGCGACTTCCGACTTGTTACATCCGAATCCTACGAACCCAGCGAAGAGGGTGACGCTTCGGAAGAAATGGACAAGAACTAATTCCCTTCTAACGAATTGAAAAGCGATAGTACGCGATTTCGCTATTTCTATCGGCGTTTCTTTGTACCTGTTCCTACCGGTTCGGTATCTGCTGCAGGCCGAACCGCGGTTTGACTATTGCTGGTATTCGAGCTTCGAGGATTAAAGACCTTTCGATTTTGATAGGCAAGTAGACGTTGTTTCATGGCTCGCAACTCCTGATCGTCCTCATCCACTTTCTCAATCGCTTCCTTTTGGGTCTCAACGGCATCATTAAACTGTCCATTGATCGCCAAAGCTGCTGCTAAAGTATCTAAATACCGAGGATCCTCTTCACCATCGATTTCGATCGCTTTGCGTGCTGCAGCCAACGCCGACTTGGGACTCCTCAAACTGGCATCAGGACATGTTGCCATCAACCAAGCTGCATTTTGATAAGCTCTTCCCAATTCGCGATTCGCTTCGATCGCACTTCGATAGGCGGCTAGCGATTCTTTCCAATTACCTAGGAACTGATGAGCATCAGCGAGATCAGCCCACCAATCACCGTTGCCTTTATCCAATTCCGTTGCCTTGCGATAATCGGCCAGTGCCTCTCGAGATTTATTCAGAATCAAATACGAATGCCCACGACTGTTGTAGTACTGGGCATCCTTTGGCTGCAAACGAATCGCCGCGGTGTAGTCAGCGATTGCTTCCTGATGTCGATCGGTCTGAAAAAACAACTCGGCACGATTGAAGTATGCGTTTGCATAATCAGGCTTTTCCCTGATCACGATGCCAAATTGCTCGATGGCATCCTCAAAGCCGTTGGCCATCGCCAGAGAAATCGCTAAGTTGTGACGAGCTCGCCAACGTTGCGGATTCAACTTCAATGCACCGCGGAAATCGGCAGCTGCTGCCGTATCAAGCTCCGACGCGTCATTGAGCATTCCTTGCTGAACTTTCATCGCGGCCAGATCACTGCGAATCTCACCTCGACGATTCAAACTCCAAGACAATAAATCTCGAGCGTAAGCTCGATCCGTAGAAGTGCGACCGCGGTCTAGTGCGATTTCCTTAAGCGATTCAATCATCGCATCGAGTTCATCGATCGTCTTTTGCTGTTCGGATTTTTGATAAATGGCAATCAGATCTTGAGATACGGCCTCTTGTACTGTCTCTTGCTGAAGAGCTTGCTGCTGAGCCCAAACGGAAGGCGACTGAGAGATGAAGGTTACGACAAGCAAGACCAGCCAAAGAGAAACCTGACGATGCCCTACGCACCTATGATCGCTTGTACCTACCAACGATAGCTTCTTGGAAACCATCGAAATAACCCTCGCCGCAATATGATCGATCCCTCCCAGGTCAACGAAACGGTATCGTTGCCTGTAGATCGTGCGGAGACTAGCGATTTGGGCGATCGATGCAAATAGTAATTTTTGCAATACTCGCGAGAGGGCGAATGGCACTCGTTTCAAATGCCATTCGCTAGCAAATCGGCTACGGGACTTATTACCCCTTTCACCTACAGAACTCGACTGGTAACCGTCTTCAGAGTGGGCGCCAATGCAGCGGCACTCGCTCGCAACCCCTGAACTTCCTTAGGCCACAACTCCAACTCCAATCGGTCGACCACACCACCTTTGCCAACTAAGGTGGGAACCGACAAAGCTACGTCTCGGATGCCGTAACATCCTTCCTGAATCGAAGCGACAGGCAGCAGGCGACGTTGATCCAGAGCAATCGACTCGATCACATCGCGGATAGCGATACCCACGGCAAAGCCAGCTCCACCCTTTTTGGAAATCATCTCAGCCCCAGATGTCTTCGCTCGCTGGAAGATTTGCTGAGATGCTTGCAGATTCCAACCTGGAAATTTTTCCAGAGGCATACCACCGATCGTAGCGCTCGACCAAATCGGTACCATGCTGTCACCATGCTCGCCCAAAATGAGAGCTCTCGTTTGAGTAGGTGCAACTTTCAGATGCTGTGCGATAAAGCTGCAGAACCGAATCGTATCCAATTGCGTTCCGAGGCCGATCACCTGTGGAATGGGCAAGCCCAACTTCTTAGCGGCAACATAGGTCAGAATATCCACGGGGTTAGACACAACCAGGACGATTGCATCTTTGCGGTAACCAGCTTTTTGAATCTGCTGCAAAATCGAAACAAACAAATCGGTATTGCGATTGATCAATTCAAGTCGCGATTCATCGGGCTTACGTCGCAAGCCGGCTGTAATACAGATCAGATCGCTATCGGGCACATGCTCATAGCCTCCTGAAACAATCACCTGATCTGCAGTACTTGGACCACCATGCAACAGGTCCAGTGCGTGTCCAGCCGCCAGGTTTTCATTGAGGTCGATCAGGGCAATTTGCCGAACAATACCGCCGCACTGCAATGCAAAAGCTGCACAGGAGCCCACCAAACCGCCACCACCAATAATGCTAACCTTCATAACGAACCTGATGCTTTAAATTTGGACGAACGTTGGAATGAACGGAAGACTATCGCGTATTAAATGCAAAACTACTTCGCACCAGCGGCCAACTGTTTCATGACTTGCTCGGTGATCAATTGAATCAATCTTTCTTCGTTGAGGGCAGCCGAGGCTGAAGCGACAGCCGAAGTGTTTGCACTGCTCGATGCGGATGCGTTAGGACCCATGGCTGGAGGAGCAGGAAAAGCGCGTCGCTCAACACCTGAACTATCCCAGCTTTCGCGGAAAATATCATTTGCGCAGATATCGCAATTCTTATACTCTTGAGTATTTCGCGGATCGGCAAAGCCCCATTTCGCTTTCAGAGCGAGTAACTCGCGTTCCTTTTCCTCATTGAAGTAGGAAATGTTTCCAAGCTGTTTTGCCAACAACAGAATTCGGCAATAAGCATCCAAGATTTCCGTCCACCAGTAAGCTTTTTCTACATCCTCGCCGAAACTGACCGTTCCATGATTGGCTAAGATCATCACATTGGTCTTGTTTACAAACGGAATGATCGTATCAGCAAATGCTTGCCCACCAGGAGTTTCATACTTGGTGATCGGGATGTCGCCCAAAAACACTTCTACTTCTGGAAGAACGCACTGAGGAATAGGTTCACGCGCTACAGCGAATGCGGTCGCGTGAGGTGGGTGGCAATGCACCACCGACTTGATATCCGAACGCTGTTTATAGATCTCTAGATGCAACAACGCTTCACTGCTGCGTTTCTTGCGACCAGCCAGTTGCTTGCCGGTCATATCGACCAAGCAGATATCATCTGGCTTTAGAAAGCCTTTGGAATGCATGGTCGGAGTGCAGAGCACTTCATTTTCGCTGATACGTACGGTGATGTTTCCGTCGTTAGCTGCAGCGAAGCCTTTTTCATAAATTCTTCGACCTATTTCGCAGATATCTTGTTTGATCTTATGAGCGTTGACCATTCCTACGAATCCTTAAACGAACCAATTTAAAAACTGTTTATTGAAGTTTCTTAAGCAAAGCTGAGTCAATTTCTACGGAATCCAAAATCGCTGCGTTGTAGGCATCCACCGGCTTTATTGCCGGCTTGAAGGCCTGCGCGGCTTCTGCTCCGTCACTAACCGCAATCGTCGTCCCTGGAGATGCACCTAAATCATCCCATACGACCAACAGATCCTGATCTGCAGGTGCAGGCTGATCCAGCAACTCATGATTGATCGAATGCGCTAACACGAATCGTCCACCACGCAATGCAGGATGAATTCGATTAAGCGTTACATAACCTAGTGTTTTATAGAGATGCATTTCAGACCGCCTCCGTTCGTTGTCGCCAATAACCACTTTCGTAGACTCGGTTACAAGCATTCAATGTCAGCGGAATATTCCATTGCCTTGGATCAAGAACCCATACCTGAGCTCCTGCATCGGACAGAGCCAACTGCAGGTCTCCCCATGACGCAACTCTTACGGCACGAATACCAGCTCGAGCAAGTTGCACGACAGCATCAAAGCTGCTCTCCGTGACCAAAACAGCAAGTCGATGCCCTTGAGCAAATTTCCTTTGAACCTGCACAACCACCTCAGGCAACATCGCAGCGATCTCATCCAAACTACCGCGTTTCGGACAAAGACTCTTCTGCAATCGCTCTATCCACTGCTTTGGGCAGAGTACAGTCAAGGCGGCAACGGAACTCACCGGTGAGGGTACGCTTCCACCAACGCCAACTGTGTTTGAGGCTTGCGGGCTTGAGACTTGAGACTGTGATTCTCCTCGAACTAATTCGACTCGAGTCGCTCTCAACAGATCTCTGGCTGCAGGGGTTACGACTGCTTTGGACCGTACCCTAACCTTTTTGATTCCATTTAGTTTCCCTTGCAGCAGCCCCACGCTTACTACAGACGCCATTACCGCTAACTCATCCTTGGGAAGGGATGCTGCAGACGTTTCGGAAGCAACTTGAGTCGGTACCGGGGGAGTCGCAAGATTGGAGTTTACGGCACCAGCAACAGTTCCAAGACTGGGCGCAAGGCGAGCCATCACTTCGCGAACTAGCATCTCAATTTGATTTGCGTCGTTGGTCATGGCTAACTTTAAAAAAGGAAAACTACTAATTAACTCAAATCATTTTTTTGGCGTCGAAACAAACTTCAGTGCCATTAAATTTCAGTGCGATTAAAGCGGCGGATCTACTATCCCAAGGACAGCCCAGCGAATAGGTGAATTCTCTATCCCGAACATTTCCTTCAATGCACTACCATCACTGGTCATCATGACCGAATCACCAATTCCAGAACCGAGACTATCGATCACTAACACAGGTCCACCATCAGGTCGCTTCATATCGGCCATCAATGGCTGAACCACCAACAACTTTTGGTTTCCCAACGTTGGGTGCTTCACCGTCGATGTCGCTCTACCTAAAACCAACCCGACTTGCATGGACCTCAACCTACACTTTGTTTTTTCTTCTGTTCATTTTCAATCGAAATAAACTCTTCCAATTACTGCACACCTGGATCGCCCAAGATCCACAGATCGTCGATCAGCGAGCAGCGGCGTTCACGTGTGAAAGTCATCGGTGTTGTCACTCCTTCGCCGGTTGGCCCAGCGATCGAGAACGAGATGTAGCCTTCTCCCCCAAGTCCAAGAGAGGCCATACATGGACCGTTTTTAACAAACAGAGTTGTATCCATGGCTCGAGCCATCTTGGTCATGTTGCGAACATTTCTCGAATGGATGATGCTGGTGTGCCGGAAACCATGCTCGTAATGCTTAGCCAGTTCAATACCATGGTCGATATTGCGGCAGCGAACGAATGGTACAAAAGGCATCATTTGCTCGACCGAAACGAAAGGATGCTCTGCCGCGGTTTCTCCGAATAAAAGCTCAACCGAAGGAGCGACATTGCGTCCGGCAGCGGCTGCAAGCTTCGCGGCATCTTGTCCGAGCAGTTCTTTGGTTGGACTTAGATGCTTGTGAGATCCTTCACCTACTTCGGCAAATGCAGCAGCCGTCAGTTTCTGAATCTCGCTGGAGTTCAAGCGAACAGCGCCCGCTCTCTCCATCGCTTGCATCATCGCATCAAAAACACTATCGACGACAAATACTTCCTTTTCGGCAATGCACAACAAGTTATTGTCGTAGCTTGCACCTTGGATAATGCATCGGGCTGCCAAATCGAGATCTGCTGTTTCGTCGACAACAACAGGAGGATTGCCAGGTCCCGCGACAATCGCTCGCTTTCCGCTATTGAGTGCTGCACGTGCCACGGCAGGACCACCAGTTACGCAAATCAAAGCGATTTCACGCGCCTTGAACAAAGCGTTGGCGGTCTCAAGCGTTGGGTTGCGAATCACGCAAATCAAGTTATCGATTCCGATATCGGCTGCGATGGCTTTGTTGAAACGCTGCACCCCTTCTGCTGCAACCTTGCGTCCGCTGGGATGTGGATTGACGACAACCGTATTCCCGCCGGCAATCATGCTCACAGCGTTTCCGGTAATCGTAGGAAGCGAATGAGTGACCGGTGTAATCGCGCCGATAACTCCGAACGGAGCATGCTCGATGATGGCCAAACCACGATCGCCACTGAAAGCCTGAGTCTTTAGAAATTCGACTCCAGGAGCTCGTTCCCCAAGCGTACGTAGTTTCTCGATCTTATGGGCCAAACGTCCAATCTTGGTTTCTTCCATTTCCATCGTTCCCAATTCGACGGCTGAGTCGATCGAGATTCGGCGGATATGGTCAATCGCTCGCTTACGATGCTCGATGGGACGAGTTCGCAGCAACTCAAATGCTTCACGAGCAGCGGCAACAGCTTCTTCAGCCGTGTCGAAAATACCATGGCGGCCGGAGAATCGACCGACGGACGGTTTATCAGCACCTTGATGGCGAACTTCCGCCAAAACTTGGCTGACAACGCTGCGAATTAGATCTTCACTGATTTGCATGGCAATTTATGAGTTCAGAAAAATAGGTTATTTACTTACGACTTCGATTCTTCTTCGCGGTGATAGACGCATGCTTTTTCGACATGCACCTGATCGACAATCCCGATGATCACCGCATCGATCGGTAGCTTGCTAGTTTCAGGCGTAAATCTCGCGCTGCTTCCTTGAGTGATCAAAACGTAGTCGCCGAGACCAGTTCCCAAAGTGTCAACCGCCACGAAGGTGCGGCCGGTAGGAACCAATTTGCGATTGCCTGAGCTCTCGAGCTTGTAGGGTTCTACGAGCAATAATTTCCAGCCGCGCATCGACTCAACTTTTTGAGTTGCGATGAGAGAACCGGTTACCTTGGCGACAAACATTTCAGATCACCTTTTTAATACGGTCAAAGTTTGGCGAGCGACAACAATTTCCTCGTTGGTCGGTATCACCCACAACTCAACTCGACTGCCAGCAGCATCGATACGATATTCGCCTTTGCCCTGAGTGTTTTTCTCGGCGTCTAAGACGATTCCTAGATCCGCTGTATTTTCACAAACACGCTGCCGAATGTTTCGACCGTTTTCGCCAATTCCCCCGGTGAATACGATGGCATCGGCACCGCCGAGTAGCATCATCATCCCGCCGAGATGCCTGCGAATCTCTGCTACGTAAACATCCAATGCGAGTTGCGCATCACGATGACCCTCGCTGGCCGCTTTCTCCAAGTCGCGGATATCTCCGCTCAAACCACCGCTCAGACCAAGCAAACCACCCTGCGTTGCCAAATCCTTCAACACCTCGGGAAGCGTTTTCCCTGTCAGTTGCATGATCAATGGAAGAGCGAAAGGATCGAAATCACCAACGCGATTATTCTGAGGTAGGCCTGTTTGAGGACTCATCCCCATCGTCGTTCCTACACTCTTGCCTCCACGGATCGCGCACAGACTGCTCGAGCCACCCAAGTGACACGATACAACCCGCGCATCAGCTTTCCCGATTAACTCGGCCGAACGTTGAGCGATAAACCGATGACTCGCGCCATGGAATCCCCAACGTCTCAGTGGCAGAGCTTCTGACCATTGCTTCGGAATCGCATAATGTCGCTGCGACTCTGGAATCGTCTGATGAAAGTCGGTTTCGAAAGCAGCAACCAGTGGAATATCAGGCACAGCCGAAGCCAACTGACGCATCGCCGCCAGATATGGCGGATTATGCGCAGGGGCCACCGGAGTGACCGATTCCATCGCAGCTAACACGGACTCGTCAATGCGAAACACACCTGACAGATGCCCGCCATGAACCGCCTTAAAACCGATCGCAGCGACTTCGGCCGCATTAGCTAAACAGCCATGCTCGGCGTCCGTCAGTTGCTGCAAACAAGCTTGTACGGCCACTCCATGGTTAGGAACTGGCATTTCCATCTCGGTGTTATAATCGCCGATCTGCACCGCGCAGCGGCTCATCGGAGCTCCAATACGTTCGACCGATCCTCGAGCCAATTGTGACTCGGTCTGCATGTCGAACAATCGATACTTGAAACTCGTTGAGCCTAGGTTGGCTACCAAAACCTTCATCTTTGATCGTCCTTGCAATGAGGGTGGGTCGACGCCTCTGTCACAGGCAGCAGAGCCATTCTTCTCCCCGCGCAGCGCACCGGCTGACGCTGGAATCTGGAACTGCCGTCCCGAGCCAGGGGCTGTTACTTGAAAAAAGCTTCGGAAAGTCCTTCGGCAGGTCGGGGAATCACATGGCTGCTAACCAGTTCACCCACCTGTGCCGCTGCTGCAGCACCAGCTTCAACAGCTGCTCGCACGCTACCGACGTCGCCACAGACAACTGTGGTAACCAACGCGTTTCCGATATCGATTCGCTTCACGATTTCAACGCTAGCTGCTTTAGCCATTGCGTCGGTTGCTTCAACCAAAGCCAACAATCCGCGTGTCTCGATTAATCCAATTGCTTTCTGCATCTCTGTAGTCCGTATCTCTGAAGTCCGTGATGAAGTCGTTGTATTTCTTTTTTGAGGCATAGCATCCACCGGCAACTTAATGCCAACAGTAGGCTCACAATAAGTTCGTTCACTTCGATCGCGTGCCGTTTCTCGTTACCGAGAAAACGCCAACGCAAATCTTCACCTAAACACTTACGCGTTAGGCAGCTTCAAAACCTTGCCAAGGTCTTCGTGAGGACGCGCGATCACCTGCACGCTAACAACCTCTCCGATTCGACCTGCAGCTGCAGCACCGGCATCGGTAGCCGCTTTTACGGCTGCAACGTCACCCGACACGAATGCCGAAACCAAACCGCTTCCGATCTTGTCCCAACCGAGGAACTGCACGTTTGCAGCTTTCATCATCGCGTCTGCCGCTTCGACCAACGCTACGAATCCTTTTACCTCGATCATTCCGAGCGCTTCACTCGTTTTGACCATAACTCAATGTTCTCCACTAAAAAAAGAAAGACTAACCTCCGCAAGGGAGGAACATTTTCCAACATTCTCACCCACAACTAATTCCCACATCCATCAACCAATTTCCTCGCCCAAGCACAATACACCAAGTGCTCACAGGCATAGCAAATCCGATTGATCAATGGCTACACTTGCAAGGCTTATCCTGAGGTCGCAACTCGACCGAAGTCGCAGCATCCAAATGACAAGCATTACCTTCATCCGTATCGATATGTACTTCTAACTTCGCTTTCGCATCAGCTCGTACCAAGACATCCTCGAATACAACTGAACACTGTGGCGACTTGATCGACAGCGACATCATGTCGCCATTTTTGACGCCGTAGTAGGCAGCGTCTTCAAAGTTGATATGCACATGGCGGGCTGCACGAATCACGCCGCGATCCAATTCGATCGCGCCAGCAGGCCCGACCAAAACGCAACCAGGCGTTCCTTGTATATCGCCACTATGACGAATCGGAGCATCGATCCCCAACGATATCGCATCGGTGATCGCCAACTCAACTTGGTTGATATTGCGGGTCGGCCCCAAAATGCGAACTTCAGGGAGCATTCTCTTGCGAGGACCAATCACCATGACGGTTTCCTTCGCAGCAAAGAAACCATCCTGGTACAGATCTTTCATCACCGTCAGCTTGTAGCCTGGCCCAAACAGCTTTTCGACCGCTTCATCGGTTAGATGGCAATGCCGAGCTGATATACTGACGACCAAATTCGGCTTACCACACACCTTGGATTCTCGGGCCGCCGACTGATTCGAAGGCGCCGACTGATTCGAAGGCGCCGAACCAGATCCGGCACCGCCGATCGCTGCCAAGGTGCGGCTTACGACTTGGCGAACCAGCGTCTCTACATGTTGCCGATCTGCATTGACCACGCCACTCATAAAATCCCCTTCGTCCTAACCACAAACAAGTTTGCTTTGCTTGTTCAAATCTGCTGAATTAAATCTGCCGTGTTGTATTGACTCAAAAGTGTTTTTTCGACTTGGAGCTCAGCCTCCGAGTGGTTCCGAGTGGTTCGCTCAAACCGCCGCGTCAGGAACACTCGCTTCAGGCTCGGCCAACAACAACCTTACCCCTGCTTCCCGCATCTCTCGTCGCCATTTCTCATCCAAGCCCGAATCAACAACCACCGTCTGAACTTCAGCCAACCCACACAGCCTCGCCAAACTGGAATGGCCAAACTTGCTGCTATCGGCCACCACAATCGTTTGATCAGCACACTGCATCATGGCTCGCTCAGTCTCTACCAGCAGCAAGTTGCTGTTGTAGTAACCTCGACGATCCGCACCCGCGATGCTCAAGACCGCCTTCTGAACATTGAGGCTGCTGAGCATCGAATTGGCATAAGGCCCCAGCGAAACTCCGGTCCGCGTGTGGACGTAACCACCCAACAGAACCAAGTCGACCCGATCGGACGATGCAAACAAATTGGCAACCGGCAACGAATTGGTTACCACTTGCAGCGGTCTGCCAACCAACTGCCGCGCCAACTCGTACGTGGTGCTGCCACCATCAAGGAGCACCGTGTCGTGATCCTCGATCAATTCACTCGCCTTAGCCGCAATCCGACGCTTCACATCCCACTGCTCGTCGAGCCGGTCTGCGAAAACCTTTACCCCCGCGGAAGCTCCGGTGAAGAAAACGCCTCCATGTGTGCGTCGCGCCTCACCAAGCTCTTCCAGGACATCCAGATCTCGCCGAATCGTCGATTCGCTCACACCGAGCATGTCGCGCAAATCAGGCAACGACACAAAACCCCGGTTTCGAATCAACTCCAGCAGTCGGTTGCGTCGCTCTTCCGTCGTGGAAACGTTACTCACGCCCCCCTCGTCTGAGTTAATCGCCGCTTTTAGAAACCTTACCCTGACTGAATTGTGTCACAGAACAGACGGTTTTCAATCACCAAAAGAGATTAAAATACAAAAACAGGGCAAAATGAAGGATAGGTACCTGGCAATGAACTTTAAAACATGGCGATCCTCCTCGAAAAACGCCTCTTTAGCCCCCATACAATCATCGCAATGCTCATTTTCGATTCCCAAATGATTGATTTCAGCCGCTTCCTGGACAGTTTTTTGCGCGAGATCGTTTTTTCAATCCCAAAGCGGAAGCAACTGACCTCGCTGGAAATTGATGAATTTGAGCTTTATGGACTCTGTACGGCGAAACTCTTCTTTAAAATAGAGGTTGGCTAAATAACTGTTGTGCCCGTTCGATTGGCGGAGTGGTCGTGGACTTGAGAACTAACGATCTCACGCCCTCCAAAGGCTGCTTACCAGGGCAAACGCTTTCCCTTCCTGCCAAACCATTTACATCGCGCAAACGATCCGCTTAAACATGTCTCTACTGATTACCATTCGAGTCGCCCTGAGAGCTCTCGCGAAAAACAAGATGCGAGCTAGCCTCACCGTGCTTGGCGTCGTGATCGGGATTGCCGCCGTTACCGCTATGGTCTCGATCGGGATGTCCGCGAGCCGTTTGGTTCAAAGCGAATTTGAAAACCTCGGTACCAATGTCATTCTCGTCTTTCCTGGAAATGAAAGATCGCGCGGCGCTCGCTCAGGCTCAGTACTCACCCTCACGCCGGGCGACGCAGAAGCAATCGCCGGAGAATGCGAAAGCATTCTGGCATCCTCACCATTGGTTGGCGCAGCCGGGCAACTCATCTATGGAAATAACAACTGGAACCCTCGCAGCATGGTAGGGGTCGGCGCTGATTACTTGACCGTGCGAAATTGGCAGGTGCGGATGGGCGAATTCTTTGCCCCCCGCGATGTCGCCAATGCGAATAAAGTTTGTGTTGTGGGTCAAACCATCGTTAAGCAACTTTTTCAAACGACCAATCCGCTCGGACAAACCATCCGCATTAAAAATATTCCGTTTGAAATCATCGGCGTTCTAGATACCAAGGGAGTTAACATTGTCGGCGAAGACCAAGACGACATTGTGCTGATGCCGTTCACCACCGTACGAAAAAGACTTCAGCGGAGTAACTTCAACAACGTCGACGTTATTCTCGCCAGTGCGAAAAGCACAACGCGTATGAAAATGGCTGAAAGCGAAGTGAAGTCGCTGCTGTCAGATCGCCACAAAATCGCTCCCGGACAACCCGCTGACTTCAACGTCGGCAACTCCAATGAAATCGCCGGTGTCTTCGGGATTATTACCGGCACTCTCACGCTGATGCTCGCAGCAATCGCGGGTATCTCGTTGCTGGTCGGTGGCGTAGGAATTATGAATATCATGCTCGTTTCAGTCACCGAGCGAACCCGTGAAATTGGTATCCGAATGGCTGTCGGCGCAACGCCACGCGATATCCTCCGGCAATTTCTCATCGAATCCGTTGTACTTTCCGTCATCGGCGGCGCAATCGGAATTATTCTCGGCATCCTTGCCTCAATAGGCCTAACGGTCCTGATTAACAACATCAGTACCGGTAAAGAATGGCCAATCGTCGTCAGCGGAACAGCCGCCATTGTGGCCTTGGTTTTCTCCGCTGCCGTTGGTATCGGCTTCGGGTATTACCCTGCTTGGCGAGCCAGCCGACTCGATCCAATCGACGCCCTGCGATACGAGTAAGTCTCCGGTGCATAGAAAAGCCTGAACCGCGTACTCAGCGCAGCGGTGCTCGTGCTCGTGCTATCGCGGTAGGGACGGCCATTGCTGGCCGCCCCCCGCACAGATCCGTACGTGCAGAGCTACTGC